>Ga0209264_1000253_pt1 | contig 47921 bp, 41 predicted proteins | sample SaaInlV_DNA_150m_FD_184687 | JGI IMG/M metagenome (GOLD analysis project Ga0209264, IMG submission 184687) | Marine microbial communities from expanding oxygen minimum zones in the Saanich Inlet - SI075_LV_DNA_150m (SPAdes) (version 2) | ecosystem: Environmental > Aquatic > Marine > Unclassified... | reverse complement strand
ATAGCTTTACAATTAATCAAGTTGAAGATAATAATTTTTACGGTTTTGAATTAGATAAAAATCATAGATATTTAATGAGTGATTTTACAGTAACACATAATTCAAATGGTAAATCAAAATTAATCGAATTGTTTGTAAGTTGTATGGGCGAGTATTCAATTAAATTTCCAATTACATTATTAACAGGTAAAAGAGCTTCGTCAAATGCTTGTAGTCCTGAATTAGTAGTAGCAAAAGGTAAAAGATTTGGATATTTTGAAGAACCAAGTGAGAATGAAAGAATTAATGCTGGTTTAATGAAGGAATTTACAGGTGGGGATAAAGTTTATGCAAGAGGATTGCACAAAGATCCAATTGAGTTTAAACCGCAATGGAAATTAGCATTATTGTGTAATGATATTCCAGAAGTACCTCCACATGATAATGGTACATGGAGACGTATGGAGATAATTGAATTCAAATCAAGATTTTGTGAGAATCCAAAAGAAGACCATGAATTTGCGATTGATAAGAAGTTATCAGAAAAATTAAATGGTTGGAAAGAATTATTTATGTCATTGTTAATTGATAAATATTATGTATTATATAAAAAGCATGGTATTAATGTACCAAATGAAGTTGTTAAATTTACATTAGAATTTCAAAAACAATGTGATATTTATACTGATTTCTTAAGTGAAAAGTTAGATCAAACAAAAGATATGTCTGATATTTTAGAGATAAGTTTAACATATGATGAATTTAAAGTTTGGTATGAAGAAACATTTTCACATCATAAATATCCATCGAAAGTTGAATTTAAAAAATATTTAACTAAAAAATATGGTAAAAAAATAATAACAGCTAATGGTATTAAAGGATTTAAATTTAAAGATTGTGTTAATGAAAAATTTAAAAGTTCATTAAGCAATATTGATATTGGATATTAATTTTTTTTATAAATAATTTATTATAATAAATTATATTATATTATAATTTACTTAAAATAATTATAATATAATAATATAAATGAGTTATCCATTATTTGGGTTATTATATAGTACAACAAGTTCATTATTATTAATGTTAGGTACTGGATGTGCAATTAATAAACTAGGAGATTTTTTTAAAGTTTTAGAAAATGAAGAAAATGATAATTTTAAAAAAGCATTTGATAAAATAGCTGGTGATATGGTAAATGATTTTAATAATAGTTTTGTATCATTAAATTTAATAAGTCATAATGTATCTAAAAATGCTATATTATTTTATGAATTAATGATTGGTGAAAAATTTATTAAAAAAACAAAAGATGGTAAAATAATTGTGGATGATAAAAATTCAATATTTAATAATTATGAAAATAAAATTGGTGTATTAAATGAAAAATTAAAAGATTATAAAGATATTTTAAAAAAAATGAATAAAGACAATACATCACTGGACTATGATATAAGTGATGATGAGGATGAGGATGATATTAATAGTGAAAATAAAATAGATGAAGATGAAGATGAAGATGAAGATGGATATGGAGATAATCAAAATAGTGATGATGATGTTGAAGAAATAAATGCTGAAGAAATAAATGCTGAATAATATAAAAAAAAAATATTATTATTTTTTATATATAAAATCTTTATATTATTTTAATATATGGAAACTACTGAAAATAATATAGATAGTTACGCATTATATATGTTTTTATTTTTATCTTTATTATCTGTCGGAAATGATTTTTACTTTATCTATTTAGAAATGTTAGAGAACGAATTTATTAAAAAAAAAATAAATAAATTAAATGATTATTATACATTATTTAGTAATTTAATGTGTAATAATGTTAAAAATGTTAAAAATAAATTAATATGTAATGATAAATCAAATAAACAAACGAATGATAAATCGAATGATAACTTAAATGATCAAATGAATAACAAATCAAAAAATAAAACAAAAGATAAATCAGAAAAATCAAAAGATAAATCAGAAAAATCAAAAGATAAAACAGAAAAATCAAAAGATAAAACAGAAAAATCAAAAGATAAAACAGAAAAATCAAAAGATAAAACAGAAAAATCAAAAGATAAAACAGAAAAATCAAAAGATAAATCAAAAATAAATAAAAAAAACAACGAAAATAAAATAATGGATGAAAAAATAGATAATAATTATGAAAATAATATTAACATTATGAAAATAATTGTTAAAAAAAACGAAAATGATAAAAGATAAAAAATAAAAAATTAATTATTACTACCTTGTTTTCGTGAAGAAAAATATAATAGAATAAAAATATAAATAATTATAAATACAATAAAAACAGTTACTAATATATTAATTAATTTATTATTAACATTTTCTTCTGTACTATTCATTTTAATAGCCTGTTTTTTTGTTGTTATTTTTCTATCTAAATTGGTATTTAAATTATTAATAACTAAATCATTTATCTCACTAACCTTAGTAGCATTTTTATCATTTAAATTCTTTAATTCATCAGTCATTAATTGCTGATATACTAACATATCGGTAATATAATCTTTAATATTACCAGAATCTTTTTCATCTGATGATCCATTATAATAATTTTCAAAATTTAATAATGCTGTTGTTACATTACTTGATTTATTCCAATTATTTTTATCAAAAATATTATTATCTATTCCATAAATATCAATGAAATATAATTTCGATGAATATTGATCTAATTCAAATGAATTATGGTAATAAACAAAGAAACTTTCGTTTTCTTCATTTGATATACTCATAGCTTCTTCAATTGTATAAACTTTACTTTTATATAATTTAATAGAGTCTTTATATTGAGGATCATCAATAATAGTTTGTAGTGCATCTACATTCTTAAATAATTTCCATTTCCTTTCAATATCATTTTTATCTTTAGAAATATTTAATTTATCAATATTTTTAATAGCATTATCTGTAGTTATATCTTCTTTGTGATTAATTTTATAAATTTTTTGATATTTTTGTACTTCTAACTCTTTTAGTTCATCTTTTTTATTGTTTATTTTTTTCTCAAATTCATTAATATCACTATTTGATTTTTTTAATATATTTTTTTTATATACATTTATATTATTTACAATTCGCGGTGTATTATAAATTGGATTTTCACAAGTATATAATAATTTTTTTTTATTAATAGTAGAATACTTTTCTTTATTATTGTCATCTATATGAAATGAAATACATTTTGATTGAAATTTAGAATTATTTTTATTTTTTGGACAATTTACTTCGAAACTAAATTTTTCATTAATATTGTCAACTGAAATTATGTCTTTATTTTTTTGATTTTCATTATAACATTCATAATTAATTTCAATAAATAATTTTTCTTTACAATATGTTGTTTTATTTGAATCAATAAAATTCAATAATATTTTTTTTGCTATAAATTTACAATTTTGATTATTAATATCACATTCAGAGTCAAAATAATCCTGTATTGGTAATGTAGCAATATTTTTATTACCACATAATAAATAAATATTAATTGATGATAAATCTATAGAAGATTCCTTTTTTTTCTTATATAATAGATAGTTGTGATTATATCCATCTTTATTAACTTGTTTTCTTGAAAAATTTAAACAATTTTTAAATGTGTCATGATGGATATTTTCATTACTACTAATATACTCAAAATTACTATAATCTTTATCTAAACATCCTAAGTATAAATTATTTTGGTTTAGATTTTTACAAGAATGATTTAAGTCTTTTTCATTAAATGAGCACATATAATTATTAGAACATTGTTTGTCATCATTACATAGTTTATTTGATAACATTATACTAATAATTAAATATATATTATTTTTATTAAAATAATAAAAAGATTTATAAATAATAAAAGATTTATAATTAAAGATTTACTGTATAAGTGCTATCATCTACTAATTTACCACTTTCATAAACATCATAATTATTTGGATTTATTCTATATGATTTAGTATTATTTTTATCTGATGTTACTTTATCATGATTCGCCCAATCTATTTTGTCATAAATAGCAGTTTTATTAGCGTCAGGTTGAACATTATCCATATCACCACCATTAGACATTAATTTTTGTTTAGGTGCTGATTTATCATAATAAAAATATCCTGGTTTTATATCTACACCTATATTTTCTTCATCAGTATATATTTCTTCTGCATCATCGCATTCACAATTTTCATCAATAAAATCTTTTTTATTACCGTATAATTTTTCTTGTAAATCTAATCCATAATTTCTTTTTATATTTTCAATTGAATTAACTAAATTTAAATTTTTTCTATTATCTAAGAAATTTACTAAAGTCGCAAAATGAAAAATGTTATAATTATATAAAAATATACATAAAAATAATAATATAATACTTACAATTATAATATTTAATAATCTATCACTTAATTGGCCTATAGAATATAAAACTATTGATATAAATAATATTATTGATAAGAACAAAGATGTATATAATACATATATATTTTTATTATTATTTTCTATATGTAAGTCAGTTTGTTCTATTATTCTATCTTTATTTATAATATTATTTTCTACATCTTTTAGAGATTCTAATTGTTTATTTAATTTATCATTTTGAATTTTCGTTAATTGATCTTGTTTTACTAATGTTTCATTTCTAATATTATATATTTGATTTTGAACTGTTAATTCTTCTTCTATAATATTATTCTGACCTTCGTCCATTTTTTGTTTTAAATAGTTCATATTAGCAATAGGGTCGCTCATATTATATAATTATATTATATTTATTTTTAATATTAAAAATAATATTAAAAATATATTCTTTTGGATAAATATTATTATTTAATTAGAATCTTCATCTGTTATTATTTCTTGACAATATTTCGCAATACCATTAGAATCTAAATCATTCGGATCTTTTTGACAAAAAAATCTGGACAATTCTGTATTATTTGGTTTATAGTGACATGGTATAGAAGAATAATCTTTTTTTCCTTTTATCATAGATTTTGGCATATTTTTGTCACCACTATTTCCTAACCATTTGCATTTATAATAAGTATTTGTGGGATAGGAATTACCGAAGAATGGTTGTGGTGAATTTTTATCATCCATTTCATCCATTGTTTGTAAATTCATTCCAACAGGTATATCACCGTCTTTCCAAACATTTGCTGTTGAATCTATTTTTAATAGATTACTGTTATTTTTATATTTAGATTCTATTGATTTATCTTCATCTTCTTCATCAGTGTCAGTATTTTCTTTAGTTTTACATTGTGATGGACATTGATATGGTTTTATTATACCATTTATTAAGTTTCCTGTATAATTAACCATTGTAACTTTCAGAGATTCCATTTTTTGGTTAATTTTATATAAACTAAAATGTCTTTGTATATGAATAAAACAAGCAATAGAAAATAAAATTGCAAGGAAAATTCCTATAATTATATATTGTTTTAATTGTATATTATTTATTGCATAAAATGAAGTTATTAATAAAAATGTAATAGAATAATATAATATATATTGTAATATAATTATATTTCGATCTTTATATAATATTACTTCATTAATTTTCATAATAATTTGTTCTTTATTTTGAATAGTTGAATTCAATTGTATAATATCATTATAATTTTCATTAAATTTTATATTATATTCATTTAAAAGTTTATTTGTAACACTTGTTAAATCTGACATGCTATATGTTTATGTCAGATTATAATTTAATTTAAAAAAATAAAATAAAAAGTATTTTTAATAAAAATTATAATACATTATTATTAATAATAATTATAATACATTATTATTAATAATAATAGTATACACAATAGTATTAAATATTGTTTTGTTTTATAAGTATTATTTATAATAATTAACTTTTTATTTTCAAATGTTTCTTTTGGTTCTCCTACAGCTTCATTAAGAGCATTAAAATTATCATTTCCATTGTCATTGTCATCTGGAGAGTTATTTATTTCATTAACTGTATTAAGATATGAATCATCGGAACCAACAATAACATTATTACTTTCATTTTCAAAACTATTCTTATCTTCTTCAATTATTTTATTAGTTTCAGTTTGATTTTTAATTTGTTGATTATTTGGTGGTTGTCCTGTGTATTTATCAATATCTTTTGATGATAATAATTTTATATTTTGAGTAACAATTCTTTTAGGATTGTTAATATTATGATAAATACATTCAGAACCAGCTGTATAGCTCTGTACTTTATTTGAAACAATTGGATTTACATTAGTATTTAAATGTGCTAATGGCGATTCATATTTAAAAGTAATATTGTCTACAGTATAACCAGATTTATTGGATTGGTATTTAATAGTTAAATTACGGTTTCTTAATCGATAAAAAGGGTAATCAAAACTTTTATTAGCACAATTAATACCATTCACACTAATCTTAATTCTAAATGATTGTCTTGAATACCAATTTAGAGCATCATAATATTTAGAACAATGCCAACTGTCTTTTTGCCAAGACCATTGTGCACCGTACCACCATTTACTACATGCCCTATGTGTTGAACCATTTGTATACCAATGTGTATATGGACTATAAGATATTTTAATATTTAATTTTTTATTATAACTACGGAATTGTGAAGGTATGTAAAAATCAACGCCATCATTCCAGCCATTCCAGCGTCTTGTTCTGATTCTAAAATGATATTTCCATGGATCACCTCCCCATATCCACAATGCAGGTGCGCGTTCTCCATTATTATTACCATGTAAAAAAACATTTCGCCAACCTCCATAATTTTTTTGTACAGACATATCAACAGATATAGACCAAGTAGATTTATCTAAAATATTATCAAGTTTTTTTGTATCTGATGGTTTATATGTTTTATCAATCATTTCACTCCCTTGTCCTTTAAATGTTGAGATTATATTAGTCCCAAATTCAACATTATTTAAATCAATTATTTTATTTTTTGGCAGTTTAAAACAGTATGTTTTTCCTCTTATCCAAGTACCATAACAAGGCATGCTCAATATACTTACAGTGTGTCCTGATACAGTTAAATATAAATCTATATGTCTTATTCTAATTCCATCATTAGTAACAGTAAAACAGATGTTATTAAATTTATCATCAATCATATTATAATTAACATTAATAGTTGATCTTCTACCTCTTCTAAAATTATTATTAATATTAGTAGTATCACTAACTTTAGTCCCATCAAGAGATAAGTATGTTTGTACTAATTTTGTACTTCCATCGAAGTATGAGGAACCAGTCTGAACAGTTAATTTCATAGTAACTTTAGACCGTGTTATATAACTTTTAATACATTTATTTATATTTTTATTTTTATCAGTATTAATTACATCAAACTTTTTTTGAAGATACATTGAACCTATTCTATTCTGTAAGTTTGTTATTTTATTTTTATCTAAATTCTCTATATTATATGATTTATTACTTGTATTATATCCACTAACTACACCATCGTTCTTTTTAAATTTTTTTGGAATAGTATTAAATATATTACACAATTTATCATTATTATTATATGTATATGAACTACATGCACTAACTTTAGCACATTCATCTTTACATCCAGAAGCACTACCTGGATTTTTATTATAATAATAATCATTTATTGTATCCATTTTATTATCAAATTCATGATTTTGTTTAGTAATAAATGTATCATTTCCAAGAAGATCACTAAAAGTAGAATTATATAAATTTGATTCATCAATGTTTAATGATGAAAAACTTGTATCTTTACTATTAATATTATCACCTGTATATCCAGGTAATGAAAATTTTTCTATATTATTATCATTATCATTATCAATTAAATTGGTACTCATATAATAATAATAGATTATATTTCATAAATAAAATAAAATTTATGAATTAAATTATAAAAAATAAAAAAAATCTATACATAAATTTTTATACATAACTTTTTATACATAAAATAAAAAATAAATTTATGAATTAAATAATAAAAAATAAAAAAAATCTATACATAAATTTTTATACATAACTTTTTATACATAAAATAAAAAATAAATTTATGAATTAAATAATAAAAAATAAAAAAATCTATACATAAATTTTTATACATAAAATAAAAAATAAATTATGAATTAAATAATAAAAAATAAAAAAAATCTATATATAAATTTTTATACATTAAAATAATAAATTAAAATTATAAGTAAAATAATAATAATTAATAATGAATATTTATTATTAAATTTATATTCATTTTCAAAATGCTCAATGGAGTTACTAAAATCATTCTTTGTTAAATTTTTATTAATTGGTGGATATGGTGGATGTCTATTATAAATTTGATACCCTAATTTTTTACCCATTGTTGAACATCCAGTTGCTGTATCATATTTTTTAGCATTTATTAAATCATTGCTTGTATAACAATTATATCCATCTTTTACACCAAAAACAGCTTCTCTTTTTTTTTCTGCTATTTTAGAACATTCTCCTAAATTTTTTACAACTCCTCCATAATTAGGTACAGCTCTTGTATGATAATTATCATTATAACATCCTTCATATTTAAAGTTACCTACAGTATTTGGTGGTTTTGCACATGCATAAGTTTTATTTTCTCTTACAGTACATCCATACATTTTCCAATGTTTTTGTGCAACGGATACTGCTTTATTCATATCAATTGATTTATTATATATTTTATAAATACCTGGTAATCTTCTATCTACTGAAATATCATTCCAATTTCCATTCCAGTATGTATGAAGACCTCCTTCACCATTCCCCCAGTTATTTGGTTCTCCGGGTTGAAAATTGGTCCAATTCCATTCCGTGCCATCTAACCATTTCCATGTATCTTTTCCTCTACCATATTTATTCGCATCTGATATTCTAAGTGCGCCTATCCAACAATTTCTACGCCAATATTTTTTTATTTGATCATTTTCAATTTTACTATGTATAGATATTAAATTTCCTCCTCTTCTTTTGGCTTCTTCTTGATGTTGTGATAATGTCATATATCTTGAATTAAATACAATTTTATATAAACCTGCTTCTTTCATAGCCATACTTTTTACATCTGGATTATTATCCATATAACATAATGCTTCTCCATATGTTAAATTATGTTTACATCTTGCAGTATTTTTAGGAGGTTCTCCAATTGTTTTTTTAAAATATACATATCCACTTTTAAAACAACTTCCAGCCCATATCCATTTAGCATATTGTGAGAATCTAGAATCAACAAAATATCGATCATACCACCAGATTCTACGTCCATCCCAATTTAATACTCCACTTTTATTATATCCTATAACATTTGGTTTAGTCCAATTGCTTCCGTATGAATAATTGTTTGGATTCTTTAAAAAATATTCTTCATTTGTAATAGTTGTAGAAGAATCCCATGTATCGTCAGTAAAATAAACTGAACCATTATTTAATTCAATACATGCTATTAAACATCCTGGTCCACCACCGTTATAACATTTAAATGCAATATTAAAACCAGTTGAAGTATTTTTTATAGGTATTTTATTAAAAGTAAAAAATCTATTCCATCCAGAACCACTATATCTTTGTCCATTAATATACATTTCAAAACGATCGTCACATCTAACTGTTATTCTTTTTATTGAATAATCACCATTATTAATAATTCTTGGATAAAGAGTAAGACATCTTTCATTCCATGGAATTTTGAAACGAAATGAAACACCATTATTATTTTCTGCAACAAATTTGTAATCTTGAATACTAAATTGTTTTCCATTAGGTTTATTGTCAATACCAAGTTTAAAATCATCACCATAAAAAAGAATATCTCCATTTTTTTTATTACCAGTAGGTTTTATATAGAATTTTCCCCATCCGTCACTCATATATTTATTATTATGTTGTATCCATCCCTCCGGGGGATGTAAAAAAATATGATCTCCATATTTAAATGGTTCACCTGACTGATAATTATAATTATAAGTATAAACACCCGGGGGCGATGTCCCAGGTTTAGTATAAACCGGTTTTGGCTGCCTATTACTATCCGCGCCTAAATAATAATTACCAAGTGATGGAATTTCTAGATTAGTCCATTGTTTATAAATAGGAACAGGACATGCGTTTATTGAATTGCTAAAATGTTCAATATTTTCTTTTTTTGTATTTTGATTATTAAGTTGAGAATCTTCTTTACCTGTAAATTTTTCTATATATCCACTATTTATTTCTCTTTTATTTAAAGAATTAAAATTATCATCTATTAATTTAATATTTGAATGATTAACTGGAATTAATGAATTTTTCGTACTCATTTATAATAATTAAAAATAAAAAAATAAAATAATTAAATACTATTTAATTATTTATTTTAAAATCTCTAATTAAATAAACATATGTACTAATACTTAAAATAAATAATAAAAATATTACTGCTACTAATGTAGAAATAATTTTTTTTTTGAAATTATTTCTATCATTGCTTGATTTAAATAATGCATTCGTTTTTTCTAAAGATAATTCTTTTTCTTTAATTAAATTAATTTTATCTTCTTGTACTTTTTGTTTGTCAGTTGCGGCTTCATTATATTTAACAAGATCTTCAATCCCACTTGTAAAATTTTCTATAATATTTGAGTTTTCAAAATTACTAAAATTATCCATATTATCCATATTTGAATTTAATTGAGATGTATTATCATATCTAATTTGTTCCATTCTTCTCATATTATTTAATGATATTTTTTCATTTAATTTTTTTTTATCATCTATAATATCCATTTTTTTTTTACAATTATTCAGTTGATTATTCACAGCATTTTTTGATATTTTATATATACCCCCTAATTTAATTGTTTCATTCAAATCATTCCATGTACCATCATCTTGTAATTTAATACCATTTTGACGATTTTTATAATTATTAGGTTCATTAGAATAAAAATTATGATATTTCCATTCAGAATTGTCCATCCATCTCCATGTATCTTTATCTTTACCTTTACCATCACTATTATAAGATTGTATTCGTTTAGCACCTATCCAACATTTTTTATCCCAATATTTTTTTATTTCATCATTTTCATATTTACTATGTATAGATATTAAATGTCCTCCTCTTTTAATTGCTTCATTTTCATGTTCTTGTAAAGTCATCCTATCTGGGTTATATTCAATATTATATTGATTATTTTGAGAATTATTCATATTTCTTTTATATTCATTATTTTCTGCTTTGCATTTATCACTTTTTTCTTTATATTTTTTAATTTCTTCTTTATATTTTTTCATTTCTTCTTCAATTTTATCAATGTCACCATTATTATTTTTATTATTTTCATTTTCTGTTTCAATCATACCTTGATTAAGACTACTAGCAAGTTGTCCTAAAACAATTTTTTTTAATTTTTTTTTATTAGATTCTTCTTTCGATTCTTCTTCAGATTCTTCTTTCGATTCTTCTTTCGATTCTTCTTTCGATTTATTTTTCGATTCATCTTTCGATTCATCTTTCGATTCATCTTTCGATTCATCTTTCGATTCATCTTTCGATTCTTCTTTCGATTTATTTTTCGATTCATTGTTATTTAATAAAGTGGAATCATCTACTATCGCTTTAAAATGATCAAAATTCATGAAATTTTCATTTAAATTAAGATTGTTGTATTTTTTTGGATTTTTTAGATAACAAATAGAATCAAACATTTTTTTACCCGGAAATGCATTATCAGATTTTTTATTATTTAAATCATAATTATTATCAAAATATTTTAATACTTTTGGACTATAACCATTTATTAAATCCATTATTAATATAAAATAACATAAATTTATTTAAATAATAAATTTATAAAATGAAAATGAAAATGAAAATGAAAATGAAAATGAAAATGAAAAATTATTTTTTCAAGAATACATAAATTCCTAAGGTTGACATTAAAATAAAGATAATTAATGCTAATAAAGTATATATTACTTTTGTTTTATAAGCATTTTTATCTTTACTAACTTGTATCATTCTGGCTCTTGTTAAGAATATTTTTTCTTTATCTACAATAGCTTTTTCTTGTTCTAAATTAATTGTATTTTTTTCTACTAAATTAGTATTTTTTGAACTGATAGTTTCTGTAATATTTTCATTTACACCTGAAGCGTTTTTCATAGCATTTCCTAAAGCTGTATCATTAGATTCATATTGTATTTGCCCGCTCATATTAATAATAATATATATAAAAATTATTTTAATAAATTTAAAATAAATTTAAAATAAATTTAAAATAAATTTAAAATAAATAATATGGAATTAAAAAGGAATATTATTGAAAATTTAAATAAATTAAAAATCTATTATTATAGTCAAAAAGATAAACAGTGGCAAATAAAAGCTTTAAATATTGCTATATCAAATATTGAAAAATATAAAGATGACATTATTTCTGGAATTAATCTTAAAAAAAATATTAAAGGAATAGGTACTAAAATAAGTAAATATATAGATGAAATTATAGAATATGGTTATATTCAAGACCTACATAATAAAAATATAGAAGAAGAATCATATAATGAATTTACAAAGATTATTGGTGTTGGAAATGCTAAAGCAAAAGAGTGGATATCAAAAGATATTAAAAATATAATACAATTAAAGAATGAAATTAAAAATGGTAATATTTCTATAACAAATAATATAAATTTAGGATTAAAATATTATGAAGATTTACAAATAAGAATTCCAAGACAAGAAATAGATATATTAAAAGAAATAATGTATAAAATATTGAATGAAATAGATAAAAATCTAATTTTTGATATATGCGGGAGTTACAGAAGAAAGAACAATGATTCAGGTGATATAGATTTTTTAATAACTCATAAAAAATATAATTCAGATAATCCACAGTTTAAAAAATATAATTATTTAACGGAAATTTTAAATTCTTTAAAGAAAAATAACATAGTTGTAGACGAAATGACAAAAAATGCCACAAAGAAATTTTTAGGATTATGTATTATACCGGGATATAATATTGTTCGAAGAATAGATATATTATTTATAGATTATAAATCTTATTATAGTTCATACTTATATTTTACAGGAAATAAACATTTTAATCTTTATGTGAGAAATAAATGTTTAGAACAAAATTATAGTTTAAATGAATATTATTTAACAAATTTAAATAACAATGAAAAAATATATTTAAAAAATGAAAAACAAATATTCGATATTCTTAAAATAGATTATTTACAACCAGAAGAAAGAAATTTAATAAATTATAATAAATTATAATAAATTATAATAAATTATGATATACTAAATTCGTAAAAATAATTATATTTTATATTTATAAGAATGGAATTAAATTTAAATAAAAAAATAAATGTTCAAATGGCTCATAGACAACACAGTGATCAAAATATGTTACGAGTACCTATTAATAAATCTCCTGTACCAAATGTAGAAAAACCGGAATATTATGGTAAATCACCATATCCAGTACCTCTTAAAATAACATCACGAAAAAATGACGAATCGCAATATTGTAATACATTGGGACCATCTCCAAGAAATCAATTATTAAATGTTCCACAAGAAAGTAATAATTGTCCAAAATATAAATCACAGCCTTTTTCTAAAGATTCATGTTATTTAATGGATAATAAAAGACAAGGAGTATTGGGCATAGTATGTAATCAAGCAGGAAATAGTAATAATTCTAATTTTGTTAGAGGGAATGAATTTGGCAATGAATATAATTGGGATTTATTGAATGAAATAAAAAAAAAAGAATATACTGTTGAACAACCTATTCAACAACCAATGCAAAAGAATATTGTTTTAGATAATACACAATTTTATCCAACAACAAATTTTTATTTATCTAAAAGTAAAGATTATAATACTTATCCAAAAGCAAATAATATGACAGAAGATGGTTATCCCGAAGTAACATTAAATCATTCAGATAATCAAATAGAAAATTATATAAATTATGATATAAATAAAAATATATTAAATTTAATTATTGTACTTATATCAATTTTAATCGTATTGGTGATAATTTATTTTACAAGACGATAATAAATATAATTTCCAACTTCAGGACTTTTTCTGATAATTTTACAAACTTGATTTTCTTTCATCCCGTAATATTTTGCTACAGGATCATTCTTTAATATTTTTGGTAATTTACTTAATGTAGTACTATATTTATCTAATACTTCATCAGTTTCTTCTTTTGATAATATAATATGTTTATGTACAAAATCATGATGTGTAATATTAAAAATCATATTTTTATTCATAAAAATTTCTACATTTTTATAAATTTCTTTTGTAATTTCCTTTAAGATTGAACCATTGCCCTTTTCTTTTAATAGAATAATTAATTTAATTTCTTCATCTTGATATGTTTCAATTATTCTATTTAATAAATTCTTTAAATCAACTTTAGAAATTGTTTTATTTTCATTATGAAAATAAACAAAAACTTTGTCTCCTATATTTGTTGCATTATCAATAAATATATCAATATTTTTATTTTTATATTTTATAGAAAATTCATCAAAAGAAATATTTTCTGATGATGGTATAATATAATTTCTATCTTGTAACATTTCAATAACTGTTTTTCTTATATTAAATAATTTATTAATTTCTTCAAAATCCATATTTTATATATATATTTATTTCTCTAAGTTTTTTTATATAAAAAAAATCAATTTAAATTTATTTATTAATAAAATTAAATTAATTTTTGTTTATTATTTATAATTATCGTAATTATATAAAATATGAATAGTAGTTTAAATATTTATGATAATTATGAAATAGAATTAAATAAGTATCCAAGAAAAGAAATTAAACATAGAATATGTGATATAGTATTAATTACATTTTTTATGAATATGGAAAAATTAAAGAAAATTTGTAAATGTTATAACGAAGCATATACAAATTATAATGAATGTAAAGATTATTATTTTTTAATGGATTTTGATGACAATGGTATAAAATTAAAAAAAAATTATTCTGCAAAAGAAATAATAAATTTAATGCAAGATATTAATTTTAGCATTAAAGAAAATAGTAATTATTTAAAAAAATATAATAAAATAGATTTAATTTTATATTTCTATTTAAAAAATAAATTTTATTTTGAAAAGTTATTTGAAGATTTGAACAAAGCCAATCAATTTTATTTTCAAGGAAGAAATTATACGATTAATTTTAGTATCCCAACTGATTTTTATAATTATAAACAATCAACTTCATATACTGCTTTAGAATTATTTGAAATTTATAAATATAGTCAATATTTAATTAAAAATAAAATAAATAAAGAGTTGCCTTTACCAAAATATTTAATTGATTAATAATGAAATAAAAAAAATATATTTGTTTAATATAATAATGACAAACTCAGGAATAAACAGTACATCTTTTAACAGTTCACCTAGTTACAATTTAAAACAAAACCCATCTATTTTTAATTATAAAGGAAATAATGTTGAACGTTTAAATTATTTAAGACAAATATTATTATCTATATCATTTAATCAAGATTATTTATTAATAGTATTGGGTTTAAAAAATATGGGTAGGTCATATTATAATCAACCCTCTAAAAAATTTTGCTCTACTATTAGATTAAATAAAGTAGAAAATTTTGGAGGAAAACATATTACCGTATATCTACCATCTCCAGGTGGAATATTACAAAATTCAATAGAATATGTTAAATATAATAATACTACTAAAACACCTTTAATGAGAGTACTTGAAAAACAAAAATTACCAACTTGTTGGTCAAATAATGTATTAGGTGGAACAGGAAACTGTGACCAAATATCTGTTAATCCAACAGATGCATTAACAGAATTAAATCCAAACGAACAAGTTATATATTTTTATATTAAAAATGCTGATTTTTTTACAAGAGTATTAAAATTATTAGTATCATCATTCTATAATAATGCTATACAAAGATATGAATGTTATACATTAACATTACCATCTGATTTATATGCAGGAACACATGTTGAAAGAACATATACTGTAACAGGTGACTTTTTAAGATCAGTATATTCTACATTTTTAAGAAGTCAACGATTAGGTTCATCTTTAAAATTACCTGCACCATTAAACATAGATAATACTTATGATTTAGAAACTACAACATATACTAAAAAAGAACTTATTCATCAAATGAATAATAATACAAATGGTTCTGTTATCTAAATTTATTTATTTATTATTTATTATTTATTATTTATTATTTATTGCAATAAATGATTTGAATTACATTTCATTTATAAATTCTTCAATTTGGAGTAATCGATTATATTTTGCAACTCTTTCACCTCTTGCAGGGGCTCCTGTCTTAATATATTTAGCACCTATTCCAACGGCTAAATCAGAAATTAATGTACTCATTGTTTCTCCCGATCTATGTGATACAATTACATTCATATTATTTTGAAATAGTAATTTAGCAGCTTCTACGGCTTCATTAATTGTACCAATTTGATTTACTTTTAGTAATAAACTATTTGCCCATTTATTTTCAATTCCTTTTTTAACGGTATTTATATTTGTTGTATATAAATCATCTCCAACAACCATTATTCTTTCGCCCATCTTTTCAGTAAATAACTTCCATCCATCATAATCAAATTCATCAAATGGATCTTCAATACTTTTCATTGCTGGATGTTTATCTACTAAATCTTTATAATAATCTACTAATTCTATATTATTTAAAAATAGTCCTTCTTCAATTTCATATTTGTTAGTATCTTTATCATAATATTCGCTTGCGGCACAATCAAGTGCTAAAAAAATTTCTTTTCCAGGTATAAATCCAGATAATACAATAGCTTCTTCAATTACAATAAGTGCTTCTTCAGGTGTATTCAATTGTGGTGCAAATCCTCCTTCATCTCCTAAATTCTTAGAACTAATACCATATTTTTTTATTAATAATTTTCCTAAATTATGATAAACAGTCGTAACATTATGTAATTTATCTTTAAATGAAATATCATTTTGTGGCATAATCATAAATTCTTGTATTTTTAATTTTCCTCCAGCATGTTTACCCCCATTTAAAATATTAACCATTGGTGTTGGTAATTTATATTCTTTAATTATTTTAAAAGTATCATCAAAATGTTGAAATAATTCTTTATTTAGTAATTTAGCACCAGAAGATGCAGCAGCAAATGACATAGCTGTTGTTGTATTTCCACCTATATTTTTCTTTAATATTGTTCCATCATATCTACATAATTCTTTGTCAAATTTAATTTGGTCAGTAATGTAATCTTTGTCTAAATAAATAGAAGAATTAAACTTCGATACATTTAAAACAGCTTTTCTTACACTTTTTCCTAAATATTCTTCTTCTTTATCTCTCAATTCTACTGCTTCATTCGAACCTGTAGAAGCACCAGATGGACATGATTCTCTTGACACTAATTTATTGTCTAATAAAACATCTACTTCTATAGTAGGATTACCTCTACTATCAAGAATTTGACGACCTTTTAATTTAATTGGACAAATATAATGATGGTCTATTATTTTTCCATATTTAAATGTTATTACATATGGTTTTCCGGTAGGTATTTCAATTTTTTCAATTTCTTCTTTATTAAATAAACCCAATACTACAAACAAAGCTCTTATTGAATTTCCATGTGCAGATATAATAATATCTTTATTATTTAAATGACATTTAATAGTTGAATTATAATAATCAGATACTCTTTTACATACTTCATCTAAGTTCTCACCATTTGGTGGTTTATCATAAAATCCACGTCTCCATTTATGTACACATTCAGACCCATATTCTAATGCTATTTCTTCTTTATTTTTTCCTGTTAAATCGCCATAATCTCTTTCATTTAATGCTTCACTTTTTATAATAGTTTTCGTATTGTTTGTAACTATTTTACAAGTATCAATAGCTCTTTTTAAATTACTCGTAAATGCTAAATGAACATCTATGCCTGCTTTTTTTATTAATTCATAAGAATTATTTGCTTCATTTATTCCTTTATCTGATAATTCTACATCTGTTAATCCTGTAAATCTATTTTCTTTGTTCCATACACTTTGACCATGTCTAATTAAAATTAATTTATTAGACATATATAAAATAATAATATTTATTTTTGAAGAATAATAAATAATTCTTTAAAGAATGAAAAAAATTTGATTATTTAAAGTATAATAATAAATATATATATGAAATATGACAGAAATCATTAATTCTGATACTAATGATGATAACGATGATAACGATTTTAATGATTTAGACATTGATGATAATTTACAAAATTTTATGAACTATGTTAAAAATAAAGAAAATGAAAAAATTCCTAAACCCACGCCTTATGTAATTTCAACACAATCTGCGATGTGTGATTTTAAAAATATAGATGATATAAATTTATCGAAAGTTGTAACCATTATTGGTAAAAATATAATAGATTCTTTTATATTTAATAAAAATGATGATTATCTTATATCAGGTATAGTTGTTGAAAATTTAGTATTGAGGTTTGATGATATTTATATGAAAAAAAATAAGAATACATTTGTTAAATTTTTTGGCAATGTTATTAATTCAAAGAATCAAGAAGATTGTTTATTAATGTACAATAATCTTCATTTTCTTGAAACGAATTCTTTAAAGAAGCAAGGAAGACAAACAAATAAAGATAAAAAAGATAAAGATAATGATAATTTTTATAATAGTTGTTCAATTATTGTAAAAGGAAATAAAAATTCTAAATGTGTTAATATTAAATTATTTAATAATGGTAAAATAACATTGACAGGAGCAAAAACAGAAGAAGATGGATATAGTGCTTGTGTATATTTATTAAATGAATTAAAAAAATATAATAATATGTTTATTGATATTTCAGAAGAGAAAATTATTAATTCATATATTAATAATTTTAGAATAACCATGATTAATAGTGATTTTAATACTAAATTTAAGATTGATCTTATAAAATTACTTGATATTTTAAACAATTTAGAAAAAGATATATTTATTAAGTTTAATCCAGGTACATATAGAGGTTTAATGATTGGATTTTTTTGGAATGAAAAAAATAAAGTACAGGATGGTTGTTGTCATTGTGATGATAAATGTACAGGTAAAAAAAAGAAGTCAAATGATATAAATAAAATTTGTAAAAAAGTTACAATTTCTATTTTTAAAAGTGGTTCAGTAATTATTACAGGTGGATATTTACAAAAACAAATAGATGATGCTTATATTTTTATCAATAATTTATTTACTGAGCATTATCATAATATTATTAAATTATCTATTTTAGATTTTATTGATGATTCAAAAGATGATTCAAATAATAAATAATTTTTTTTTTAAAAATATTTATATTTTTTATATTAATAAATAGTTTATGACTTATTTATTTCTTTATTTTTTTAAAGTTTGTTGAATCATTTCAAAATCATGTATTAAATTTCTTAATAAATTCATAATTTTAATAAAAATAGTTGGAAAACATAATTCTTTATCATTTTTAGTATTTACTTCAATCCTAATATTTTCTAATAACTCATCATTGTTCTGTGATTGAATACTTTTTATAAAATTTAAGATATAATCAAATAATTCTACTCTCAATTTATGTGTTAGTTTATTAAATGTTAGTTTATGTATAATATATGGAATATCAATATGTTTTTCTATTTCATAGCCTTCTTGTGGTTTTATTGTTTTAAATATATTTTTCATAAATTCTAACAATCCTGATAATTTATCATAATTATTTTCATTAAATTCTTGTACAAATATATCATTATATGCTTTATCATATTCTTTTTGCAATTCTTCAATATTTAATAATACAGGTGCATGATCTTTTATTTCTTGAACAAAATCATCTCCTCCAATTTGATGTGCACATTCCAATATTTTTTTTTGAGTATTTACAAAAATTTCTTTTTTGTCTTCTTCATCATTTAAGATATTAGCAATATCTACAGACAATTGGTGATATTCATTAAATAATTGAACTTTTAATATTTCAATATCATCTTTTTTCCAAGTTTTGAAATGATATGCATATTTTATTACATCCATTTTAAATTCTTCATTATTTTCATAATTACAATCTAACATTTTTTTAACAAAATCTATTAAATTTTTATTTGATTCAATAGTTATATCTCCTATAGTATCTTTAGAATGTTTATCTATTAAAAATATTGATAATAAATCTCTATAATTTAAATATTCTGAACATTTTATTTTTTCAATTAATTCTTTACCTGTTTTAATAGTTTCTTTATTTGTTAAACATTTTATTATATCTTCAAACTTTTTATTTGATTTAAAAAGTTTCTTTAATTCATCAAATTCATTCATATTATAAAAATAAATTTTAAAAATAAAAATAAAGTCTATTTTTTTAAAAAAATAATATAAAATGATTTTTTAATTATATACAATCAAGTATGAAATTAGTAATTAATATTAGTAAAATAGCAGTTTTAACTGGACATAATAGATATGAATCAAAAAGAGATTATTTAATTGATTTTTGGAAAAAAACAAATAAAGATGATTTTTTAAAATATAAAGAACTCGCGGAATTTGAAATTAAAGATGATAAAATAGTTTTTGATAATATTGCAATAAAACATAAATTAGATATTCATACTGATTTATATAAATGTTATAAATCAAAAGATATAAATGAATTAAATAAAATGAAGAAACAATTATTGAATAAAGTAGAAAATATTAATGAAAAAGATAAAAATGAAATTACAGAATCTATTCGTAATTTATCAAATACGCGTTTTGGTATTAAAAATGAGGATGATGTTTGTAAAATTTATGAAGAAATGATGAAATGTGAGATAACGAAGGATAATTTATTTATTAAAAAAACAATTATTGAAAATGATAAATTTTCTATTCAAATTGGTGGTAAGATTGATGGTATTAATAAAAAAGATGGTACTATTATTGAAATTAAGAATAGAATGAATAAATTATTTTATGAATTAAGAGGTTATGAAAAAATTCAGCTTATGTGTTATCTATATTTATTTAAAGCATCAAAAGGATATTTAGTTGAAGCATATAGAAAAAAAGATAAAACAGATATTAATATCATTGATTGTGATTATAAGGAGGATACAATGGAAAAAATTATTACTATATTAAATAATTTTGGAAATTATTATATGAATTTTATAAATAATCATGAACTCAAGATGGAAATTTTAAAGAATAAAAATGTTGAATTAGGATTTTAATTTTAATTTTTTTATTATTTACTTTTATTTTTAAATTTTTATTTAAAATTTAATTATTTACTTTTATTTACTTTTATTTACTTTTATTTACTTTTATTTACTTTTATTTACTTTTATTTACTTTTATTTACTTTTATTTACTTTTATTTACTTTTATTTACTTTTATTTAAAAATAAAAAATTTTAAATAAAAATATGAGATTTAATATAAAATAAACTTAAAGATTAAACGCACTTTATAATTATAATCATGTCTGCGAAACTTGTAGAAGCTAAAACTGTACAAACAGGTGCAGTAAAACAATGTGTCGAAGCATTAAAAGAAATATTAACAGATGCTAATATTGAATGGAGTGACAAAGGATTAAAAATCATTACATTGGATCCATCAAATACTATTTTAGTGCATTTAAAATTAGAAAAAGAAAATTTCGAATCTTTTTATTGCAATAAAAGAATGTTTATTGGTATTAATGTATTAAATTTATATAAAATATTGCGTACATTAACTAATAATGATGCATTAACATTATTTATTGAAGAAGATAATATTAATCAATTGGGTATTCGAATTGAAAATGGTGAAAAAAATACACTTACAACATATTATTTAAATTTAATTGAAGTTGATGAAACAACATATCAAATTCCTCCTGCTCAATTCGAATCAATTATTACTATGCCAAGTAATGAGTTTAATAAAATATGTCGTGATATGAGTAATTTAACAGATATTATTGAAATTAAGAGTGTATGTAATCAATTAATATTTTCTTGTAAAGGAGATTTTGCTACGCAAGAAACAATTATGGGTGAAACTGATAGTGGTTTAACTTTTGTAAAATCATGTGGTGATGAAAATATAATTCAAGGATATTATAATTTAAAACATTTAGTATTATTTACGAAATGTACAAATTTATGTAATTCCATTGAGATGTATATGAAAAATAATTTCCCCATTGTTATTAAATTTACTGTTGGATCTTTAGGGTGTTTAAAATTGGCACTAGCACCTAAAATTGAAGCATAAATAAAATATTATTAATAAAAAAATCGATAGTAATTATATAATAAAATAAAATACAGATAAAATACAGTATTAATAAAATATGTGTGATTATGCTTCATTAAATGGAATATTTGATATTCCAAATAATATTCCAACTGATATTAAAAATGAAAATGAAATATTAGATGGATATAAAACACCTCCTTCAAAGTATATGGCACCTTCTTCAAAGTATATACCATTTCCATCTATGAATGAATTATCATCTGGATCGTCTGGATTATCATATGAATTATCACATGGATCTATATATGGGACCCCACCTGGATTAACTAAAATGTCACCATATAGATCACCATATAGATCACCAGATAGATCACCAGATAGATCACAATATAGATCACCAGATAGTCCATCAAGAAATAATGATGAGAATCGTTGTAAATTAAATAATTTTATTGATTTTTATTTTAAATCAATAAATAGACTACCACTACAACTAAACATATTTAAACGTATTTTAGATACTCCAATTAAGGATGAAAATAGTAGTATTCCATATGTAGATATGTTAATTAATTGGCTTAATCAATTATTAAATGACAATGGATATAATAAAAAAATATCTAATTATATCCAAAATGATTTTACAAAAGCAGATAATATATCTTATGTTCCTGAATATTTATGTAGGACTATATATATATTTCGTAAAATAGATGATGATCATGATCATTGTATTCTTGAACAAATTACTATAGATAATGGTATGAATTATTATACACTTATTAAATTATTATTTAATAACGGTTGTGTAAAAGAAATTACTCCAACATTTAAAAAGAAGGATAAAGAAAGTAAATATGATTCATTTATTCCACCACCACCTGGTATGTCTACATTATCTATCAATGATGTAAGAGTTCAATTTACATAAATCAAATTATATAGAGTTATTAACTTATTTTTTCTCTTTATGTTCCAAATAAAATATTTCATTATTTGCGAATATATCAATATCAGTTCTTAAACTTTTATTACTTAAACCTTTATAACTTCCATTCCATATCTTAAATATACAATTATTTATTTTTGGACCAATTGAAATACCATTAATTAATTCTTCATTCTCACTATTTTCCATTATTCCCTCAATTAATAAATAATATATTATTTTTTTCCAATTTTCGGATGTTTCTTTTTTACTTATTCTTAATGACCAATATCCCCCATTAATATTCTTTTTATCTTCAAAAATTGGATTTATATCTTTTTTCATTAAAAAAAACATCCCACAATTAATATTTTCAAATTTATTTAACATAAAACATATATCATTATAATCATTAATATCCATTATCTTTTTATAACTTTCTATTGTCCAATCATTTGAACTTAATTCATGATACCATAAACACCACGTGTAAGTAAGTTTAAAATTAATAATACTCATTTATTATATTATAATTTTATTTTTATATTCAATTATGTTTAAATATTATATTTTAATAAAATAGATATTATTTGATAATTTTTTTTCAAAATTAATTTTTAATTTATCTATTCTATTCATTTGTTTTTGTATTTTATCATAAGAATGGATTATTTCGTTTTTTGTCACTTTCAATTTTTTCATAACTAACTTATTTGTCTTTAAATGTCCTATTTCAAAATTACTTGTCTCTTTTTTACTAAATAATTGATTAATTCGAATTTTATTCTTAATAAGATTATTAAATAAAAAATAACGATTTACATAATTATTCATTATATAAGTTGGAAAATTTTTTAATATATTCATTGTTTTTTTATCAATTGATAAATTTTCTAAAGATGTATATGTTTCTTTATTATTACTTACTTTTGTCGATATACTTAAAAACCCATCAATTGTTTTATAATAGTCTATATCAACAATATATTCAGGATTAACAAAAATAAATGATATATTCTTTGTACTATTCTTTTTATTATTCTTCTTTTCAATATAATGTATATAATAATGATAACCATAATTAAACTTTGTAAATATAGAATGTTGTGATTTAACAAATATAATTAGGTCTTTTTTAATATGAGTTATGATATTATCATATTTCTTGATATCATTATTTTCTACAATCGGAATAATAAATATACGTTTATTTTTATTATATTGATTTTCTTGAACTATGGAATATTGAATTTCTTCATTTTTATAATATTCTATATTTTTACCAATTTCATCATTATTATATGTCATGTATTTTTTATCTTTCTCATATACTAATGCATAACAATTTTTATCAATGTTAAGATAAGGTATGTTAAAACGATAGCGTGTTTCAACTACTGCTTTTTTTACACCTGTCCAAAATAAATAATCATCACCTATAATAATTGTTTCAGGAAATGCTTGTGTAATTACTTTTAAATCATCTATAACTTCTTCATATGAATGTCCCATGTCTAAGTATATTAAATCTGGTTTAATACCTATTTTGGATAAATATATTGCTGCATCTTTTCCATCCATTTTAACTGGAATTATTTTGTCTTTGTTTGTCCATACATTATCTAAATATCTGTTATATAAATCATCTTCTTGGTTATTACAATTTCCTATACTTGTATCACCTTTCCACCAATCAACACATATTATTGTTGAATCAGATGTCGTATTTTCAGCTACGAAATTAGTAGACATACCTAACCATACACCAAATTCAACAATAATTGATTTTTTTGAACATTTATTTAGTAAATATTTCTTTAATAATGTCTGATTATTAGCAGTAAACCATCCCATTATAATTTTTTCATTAGGTGGCATATTTGGTTTTTTTTTTGGAAATGGATATGTTATTTTAAGATTATCTAATGTGTTCTTCATATATTTTATAAATAAAAATATATTGATTTAATAAATCAATATATTATTTGAATATAGTCACTAAATAATTGTGACTTATTTATATATGATATAATATCAATCCTTTTACACCCTTGAACATTTCAAATGGCACAAAACCATCAAATGTAAAAGGTTGGACACAATCAATTCCGCATAAAGTTAGGGTAGGTTACGGATTGCTCCGCAAGGTTGATTAGACCAGCATCGTTACCCATTTCTTAGAATGGTATGCTCCTGAATGTCACGCAAGAATACACCTGGGACATATTATATTAGGTAATATTCTTTAAGTAGTTTTACTAAATTGTGCGAACTTAAATGTTCAAAGGTGTATAAATTAAATTTACAATTGTTATTTTTTCATTAATTAAAATAATTCACAAACTATTTATTAACTATATTATTATGAATTAAGAATAATAATTATATTCTCTAACTTTACATAATCATTTTTGTTTAAAACACCTAATTCACGATTTTTTACTTTCATTAACGGTCCTTTTAATACTTCACTTCTACAAATCATACATATTGATTCTGTATAATTAGAATGTTTTAACCATTCATTGTAACATTCTTTGTGAAAAACATGTCTGCATCTAAAGTAATGTAATTCATCAACACTTTTTATTTTTTCTGTACACATAAAACACCCTAATTCAAATATATCATCATTTATTGGGTAATGTGATTTACAACAAAAAAATGTATTTTCCTTTAATTTTACTCGACATTTCTTATTATTATTTTTATTATATGCTATACATCTTGGAGTATTCATTTTCAATATTTATTATCAATTAATCTTTAAATAAAATATTTTTAATAAATAAAATATTTTTAATAAATAAAATATTTTTAATAAATAAAAAGAATATTTACAATCCATCTACATAAATTGAATTGACACTTACTTCATCCCTTAATAAAATCTCTTCATAATTCTCAATCTTTTTTAATAAATCAAATTTCTCCATATAGATGAATATGTCTTTCATATTCATTATTAAATTATTAATTCTTAATATTAATTTTACGAAATTACCTTCATATACTTGTGTTTTTGTATAGACTTCCTTTAATGTTCCACCCCTTGCCCATATATATACAGGTTCTACAAAATCCAAATATATATTCATATCTGTTCCAATAAGTATATTTAAATCTGATTCGTTATCTGTATATTTTTCACTAATATTAATTAATTTATCAATGCTATATTTTAAATTATCAGGTATTTCCATTGATGACAAATATTTATCATCTTCACCTTGATTTTTTTCATTGAATAAACATGCTAATAATGCTACAATTTCTTCAAATTCTAAATGGTCAAAATATCCTTTGTATACCGCTTCACTAACAATTAATTCATTCACTTCCGCAATACAACTCGCAATGATACCTTTTTTATTCACATTATTATCGTTATCAATATAGTCATTTTGTAATAATAATTTTTTCATACTATCCATATCTTGTAACATTCCATAATCAATGTTCCATATGGTACTATCAATATCATATAACTCCGCTTTTAAATTTTTGTAAATTTTATATACATCTTCATGTAATTTATAATTTTTTATGTCTTTTAATTCTTTTAATTCATTCATCATTTTCATTCTTTCTTTTTTCTTGACTACATAAAATGTATCATTTAATTTATTATTAATACTATCCATCTTTTCAAATTTATCTTTCATATCAGTTGTTGTTTGATACATTTTATTAATTTTATCTTCTACGATCTTTTTCTTTTCTATATCAAGTACTTTAATCTTATTTTTATCTTGCTTATAAAATGTATTTTCCAAATAATTATTGGTATCAAACTCCTTATTTATTATTGTTTTTAAAACGAACTGATAATTCAAATGAAATTTAGAATTTAATTCAGGACTTTTGCCACTCATAATTGATTTCAATGTATTTTCTTTTGGTAGATCAAATGTCGGTATTAATAACACCGTTCCAAATTTATCTAACCCTCTTCGTCCTGCTCTACCTGCCATTTGATTATATTCATCACTTCTTAAAAACCGTAATCCATTATTATCAAATTTTTGTAATTCACTGAAAATAACTGTTTTTGTAGGCATGTTTACACCAATCGCAAATGTTTCAGTTGCAAATAATACCTTAATTAATCCTTTCGAAAATAAAATTTCAACAATTTCCTTTAAAATAGGTAACATACCAGAATGATGATATGCAACACCTTTCTGTATTTGTTTTAATATATCTTGATATTGATTTAAATGTTCATATTTAACTTTATATTTTAACATAACTTTTTCAAATGTTGTATTAATTTGATGTAATTCTTCATAATTTAATAAATTACACTTTACATAACGACACATTTGTTCACATTTTTTACGTGAAAATTTGAAAAATAATGCTGGTAGCTGATTATTTTCAATTAATTTATTAATCACTATATTTAAAATAGATGGTACTTCATATCTTTTAAATTTTGATGAAATAACATCATAATTACTGAATTTATGATTGTTATCACATATTTCAACTATTTCAAATCTTGTTCGTTTCTTTCCATCTTCGTCTTCATAATGAAAGTCTTTGAAATAATAATGCTTTAGTGGAACAACTCTATGACTTGTTTTAATTAAATGTATTGGTTTCTCTTTAATATTTCCTATCCATGAACTAAATTCTTCTGGTTTATTTAATGTAGCTGATAACATAATTAATGTTATATCCTTGCGTGACATTAATAATACTTCTTCCCATACTTTACCTCTTCCTGGATCATTAATATAATGCACTTCATCCATAATTATAACACCAACATCATCAAAGTCAATTAATGCTTTTGTATTCATCCCATCTAAATTTTTATCTTTGTATAATAAATTCCTTAAAATCTCTGTTGTCATTACAACAATTTGAGCATCACTGTTTATTTTAATATCACCAGTCATTATACCAACTGATGATGTATCACCAAAATTATTTACAAATTCGAAATATTTCTGATTTGATAACGACTTTGTTGGTGATGTATATATCGCCTTTTTATTATTATTAATACACCATCCAATTCCATATAAAGCTAATACTGTTTTACCTGAACCCGTATGTGCACATATTAATACATTTTCTTGATTTTCAATCGCATAACAACCAGCTTCCTGGAAATTATCTAATTTAAACGGAAATTGATAACTTCTTTCATCATCACTTAACTTGCTTACTTCATTATTATTTTCAAAAACTTTTAAAAAATCACACATAATACTTTTAATTTTATTATTAATATTATTATAAGTATTTTTTATTCAATTTTATTATAAATTTTAAAATATTTTTAATTAAAAAAGTATATTTTTTTAATTAGTTATAATATTTGTTTGATTATTCATTGTCTCCTAAAATTACTTCTTCAAGTAATATATTTTTAATAATATTTTTTTTATTTTCTATTTTATTTGATTATTCATTGTCTCCTAAAATTACTTCTTCAAGTAATACATTTTAAATAATATTTTTTTTATTTTCTGTTTTTGTTTCATTATTCATTGTCACTTAAAATTACTTCTTCAAGTAATACATTTTTAATAATATTTTTTTTTTTATTTTCTATTTTTATTTGATATTCTATTTCATAAAATACAATATCCCGATATGATATTTTATCATTTTTTTTAATTTCTACTTTTTTACGACATAATCTTAAGATTTTACATTCATATTCTTCATCATTATCAAATGATGAATATGTATGTGTACCATTAAATATCATTATTGTAATTTGTATTTAGTACTTAGTATTTTGTATTTTGTATTTAGTATTTAGTATTTAGTATTTAGTATTTAGTATTTTTATAATAATTTTCAATTTTTTTGTTAAAGTAAATATAAGTATTATATCTTTCTTTTGTTTGATAATTTTTGAATATTGATAATTTTTGAATATTTAATTTTAAAATGACTTCTATAGTATATTCTGTTCATCAAATTGTAATGTTCTGTAACTGCTATTCCTATTATATCATTATTTTTTCCTATTTATCTTCAATATTTTTAGCGTATTGGACCATAATATGGTATATTTCTAAATAAATATAATATGAATATTAAATTAAATAATAGTAATGTAATAACTATGATATCTTTTATAGAAAAAGATAATAATATAAATAATATAAATAATAATAATAACGCCATAATTAATTATTAGTTTAAGTTAGTATATGTGTATATAGACGTAAAATCTATTAAATGTTTATTAATGTATTTTTCTATTTTTATAATAACTTTCAATTTTTTGTTAAGAAAGTATAAGTATTTGATAATAAATAATAAATATATATTTATTATTTATTGTGTACATATCCTTTCTTTTCTTTAGAAATAATAATTTTTTGAATATTTTTTAAAGTATCTTCTTTAATTTTAGAATATGTTCCATCAGTACCTTCTTTTCCATATTTTACTTTATATTTCTTCTTTTCATTATCAATATCTTCGTATATAATTTCCCAGAATTTATCCGATTTATCATCTTTCAATTTGTAATGTTCTGTAATTGTCTTACCCATCATTTCATTAATTTTTTCTTCAGACTTATCCTTAATAGTTTTAGTTTCCTTTACTTTTTCGGTAATTTCGTCTTTATCAGACTTATCCTTACTTGTTTTAGTTTCCTTAACTTTTTCGGTAATTTCATCTTTATCAGACTTATCCTTACTTGTTTTAGTTTCCTTAACTTTTTCGATAATTTCATCTTTATCAGACTTATCCTTACTCGTTTTAGTTTCCTTAACTTTATCGGTATTTTCGTCTTTATTGGATAAAGTATTATCAATTAACAAAATAAGTTCTTTTTTATTTAATTTAGAATATCCCTTAATTCCTCTATCTTTGCAAAGATTTTTCAATTGTGGTAAAGTTAGTTTTTCGTTCATCTTCAATATTTTAAGTGTTGTTTTAATACTTTTTATACTTTTATTATATTATTTCAATTTTTTTTAATAAAAAAAATGAAAAAAATCAATAATATTTAACAATAATTATTTTTATCTGGTCCATATGGATGATGAAAATTTAAAGTAGGATGTGAGTTCAATGGAACTAATGGTGTACATGTCAATGAAATATATCCTTCATTGTGATCATTAAAATGTGTTTCATATCTTTTTTTTTCTTTCTGTAATTGTAAATAATCTTTCATTTTTGTACATGAATCCAAATAATGTACATCTGTCATATTTATCTTAGGTGAATTAATAAAATGTTCTTTATCATTTTTAAATCCTTCCTTTATATTTTTTCTTAGATCAAAACATTGATCATTTCTAAAATAAAATATAATTAATATAATCACTATTAAAAATATAAAAAATCCATAATTTTCAATTATAAACATATCTATTATAATAAAGTCTGATTTTTATTTTATTAAAATCTTATTTTTAATTATTTCTACAAAATGTATTCTATCAAATTTATTTTTTTTATCTCCAAATGCTTCAGACATAGCAGTATCTGTACATATAACATGACCATTATATTTTATTTTAACACCACCTATATATGGAGTATGTCCTAAAATCATATATCTACAATTAAATTTATTCAATACATATTTTACATCGCTGTATATTTTTGGTGTTTCCTGTTCTGTGTTAGAATAAATTCTACTCCATAATATACTATTTTCTGATATAAATAAATCATTAAATGTTTTATCTTGTAAATTAGAATCTTTGTTATATAATGTTGATCTCATTAGTTCATTTATTTCTTGTATAGTAAATTTACTTGCTATGTCTTTGGATATACCTGCGTGACATATTAGACAATTATTTATTTTTATAACTGGATTCCATCCACATGCCAAATAATTACAAAAATTACCACCAACTTTGAAATACTCTTTACGTTCATTAAAATTATTAAAATGACGCATTCCTAAATTACTAACATAATCAAATATACCCATTATATTCATTAATTCATGATTCCCAATAATTGGATGATATCCACCACCACTTAAATAGGATTCTATTTGTAATTTTAATATGAAACTGATTAATATGAATTCCGAATCTTCGTCACTATAATGATCACTCCTTGGCTTTCTATCTAATACATCTCCTACTTGTATAACATGAATTTTTTCACCTATCCATCTATCTTGTATATTTATTAAATTGGCTTTTCTTAAACAACTTTTAAAAGCATTTAAATCTCCATGTATGTCACCAAATACTATTACTTTTTCAATTTTATCATACTGAGCTTTTTGATAATATGAAAATATTTCATTATATTGATTTTGTGATAAATCCATATATTACTATTATATAATATTTTTATTATTATATCTAATTATATCGTCTGATTATTATTATACACCTTTGAATATCCATTCATAATTTCACAATAATATATTTTATTATATCTATTATTTATGATAAATTATTATTATTCAATATTGTCATTATATTATCTATTTGATTTTGTAATTCTGTATTTTTGCTTTCTAATGCGGTGTTATTTGATTCCAGTTCTACTACCTTTTTTTCTAATACGTCCACTTTTTCTTTTTCTTCCAATTGTAATCTGTCTATCCCTTGAATAGCGGAATGATGTAAGGCAAATATTGTGGATTTGTCTATTGTAAGAAAATCATTTGCTTTTTTTCCATAACAGAAGACATGTTGATAAGAAGCATCGAATGTAAATGTGTCATCACTATTTCCAATAATTTCTTTTTCAATTTCATTACCAGACAACTCATTTTTTACCATGAATTTATATGTGATACCGCTTACATCTGTCAAATCTGATGACATCTTGTAAGTAGTATTTTCACTTATACTAGATACTATTTCTTCCCAAGTAATATTTTCTAACATACGATATTCGTCAGGTATGAATTCCGTTACTGTTGTAATTGCCATTGGTAAAATCTCTTTTACTTCTTGTGCGATAAACCCAATTGTTTTTTCATTACCTTTACTAATGTATTCAAAATAACGGCACGGAATATCACGAATTTGTTGTAATGCCAAATCATCAGGAACATCCACAATGTTTTTTTTAATTCGTCTATCACTAAACTCAGTCAAACTATAACAAGTTATAGTTCCATTGGTGTATATACCTATAGAACTACTATCACTAACAGCAACACCAACACCACCTGCAACAATTAAAGCACCAGATGTTGATGAACTGGAAGCAGTAGTATTATTAATATTAACAACACCATCTGCTGATACAGTAACTCCTGTTGAAGAACCCAATGTTGTTATACCAGTAACATCAAGGGTTGTATCAAATATAACAGATTGATCTACATTTAAAGTACCTTTAATTGTTGTAGCAGAACCGGAATAACCCATGTCAATAGCACCACCTCCTATAGTTGTTTTACCTGTTGAAGTAGCAAATATATTATTAGCATTTCCTGTAGTTCCATTAGTAATATTACCACCATTTAGAATTAAATCTCCTGTTAATGTTGTTACACCAGTAACATCTAATGATCCACCAATAGTTGCGTTTGTTCCCATAACAACTGTTCCTGCGGTCATTGTTGTTGTTGCTGTTCCAGAACTAATAGTAAGAGCATTATTACCAGAAGTATCAATTGTGGATGCAGTATCAAAACTTAATATTGTTGCTGCAACATCTAATGATTGACCACTATCACCAATACTATCAGTAAAAACATTAGCCCATCTTACTCCAGTTGTTCCTAAACTATCAGTACTATCTGTATCAGATACTATATTACTACCACTTGTAATACCACCTGTATGAACAGATGTAGCTGTTAATGTTGTTATCCCGGTAACATCAAGAGTTCCACTTGCTGTCATATTTGTAAATGTTCCTGCACCAAATACAACATCACCTGCTGAACCGCTGAAAACTTCACCAGAATTTGTAGCATCTTTTATAAATGTGAATGATGAAGAAGTCTCATCATAACCAAAAAATCCTAATTTTCCTTGATCTGTAGAATCAGTTCCAGTATGGTATACAAATTCGATACCTCTATCTCTGCTATCATCTGCTACAAATACCAGTTTCACTCCATCAGAAATAGTCATTGCAGCACTAAGTGTTAGCGAAGTTCCACTTATTGCTGATACTGTTGTACCATTAGTAATACCAGTACCATTTACAGTATTACCTACACTAATACTTTCATTTGATGACGATAGAGTAACTGCTATACTATTACTGACAACACCATTAACAACAGCAGTTGTTCCACCTAGTGTCATAACAGGATCATCAACAGTAACAGTTGTACTATTAATTGTTGTTGTTGTTCCATTTACTTTTAAATCACCGGTTACAGTTAAGTTATCTCCAATTGTTACTTCAGATGTAGTATGTCCAATAGCAATATCACCACCTGATGTTGATGTACCTATATTAACACTATTATTACCATTAATATTAACATTATTAGTACCATTAATATTAACATCATAATCATTTATAACTACACCACCATCATTTCCATTAATATTAACACCACCAGCACCACTAAATGTTAATGAACCATCAGATGTAGAATATGTTGATGATACTAAGGATGTAATATTACCACTAATAACAACTTCTCCTGTTCCATTTGGTGTAATTGCGATATTACCATTTGCTCCATCTACAATTGTAATTGTGCCAGTTGTAGAATTACCTGTTTTTAATGTTAGGTCATTATCACCATTAGATTGGAATATACCAGATGCGCTACCAGTACCAGAAGCTACTATTCCATTAATTAATACAGTGCCGTCAATACTATTAGTAATAGTTTCATCATTTTCAAGTATAATACCTGCAGATCCTGTTACATCTAAACTTGTACTTGCTGTAATAGTTGTAAAAGAACCTGTAGCACTGCTTGTACCATTTACTGTAAAATTACCGGTTACAGTTAAATTATCATTAATTGTGACTTCTGATGTACCATGACCAATTGAAATAGGAACACCTGTTGTTGCTGTACCTATATTAACACCACCAGATCCATCAAGTGTTAAATTACCACTTCCTGCATCTAAATCAATAGCAATAGCATTAATATTTACTAAAGTAGATGCATCATTGCCAACTGTGATTGTCTTAGCAACAGCTTCTGTACCAAAGTTAATAGCATCATTACCAACAGTATCAATTGCTAAAGCTCCTCCTGAACGAAGGGTCGTAGCACCATCAGAAGTAATATTTAATACATTACCTGAAATAGCAGTTGTAGCATTATCAACAGAACCTAAAGTTAAATTACCAGTTCCATGAGGGTCAATATTTATAGAACCATTAGAAATAGTTTCTATTTCCACACTAGCACCTGTAACCGTTGTATTAGCATCAGAAGTAATAGTTAATGTCCCAGAATTAATATCTATATTACCAGTTGTTGTAATATCTACTTCGGATGTATTACCATTAATATTTATTCCATCATATCCAGTAAGTGATAATGATCCCGCACTAGTAGAATAGGTGGATGATGACGAAGATGTAATTGTTAATGGATTTGCTGTAATAGTTGCACCTGTTGTACCATCATGTGTAATAGTAAAATCATCATCAATACCCATTGATAATACAGAATTGTCACTCTTGAAAAATAAATCTTCTCCTATATACAAATCTTCTCCTATATACAAATCTTTCGCAATACCAGCCCCACCAGCTACTTGTAATGCACCTGTAGTCGAACTATTTGATTCACTTGTACCTGGAATTATAACACTTTCGGATGATGTACCCAAAAGTACTTGGTTGTCACCAGTTGCTTGAGAGTTATATCCAATCGCAGTAGATTTACTCCAATTACCTGTTGATTGTGCCCCATATCCAATAGCAGTATTATATTCACCTGTTGTGTTACTTTCGAACGAATTCACACCTAAAGCAGTATTACGAGAATTTGTAAGACCAGTCGCAGTAGATTTACTCAAAATACCTGTTGATTTTTCACCATATCTAATATCAATATTACGAGAATTTGTATTACCAGTGTTAGTATTACCTGTGTTAGTAGAACCTATATAGGTATTCTCTAATTCATTATTTATTACAATATTATCAGTTATATGTATATTCTTTGTATATATATCCTTAAATTTTTTATTTGTCTGACCTAAATTACACAATCCATCTGTTCCTGATTGTATTGATTCAATATCAGTATTTCCAATAACAGCTATGTTATCTCCTTGACCAATTGCATCAGAACCAATAACAATTGAATTTTTATCAGTGCTTGCTTTCACCAATGATTTATGTCCAATTGTAACATTATTTGATCCTGTTTTAATATTATTTCCAGATAATAAACCAATATTCGTATTTGATAAAGAATTAAATTTATTAAAAGATGTAAATGAATTATTAAAAATTAATTTATTATTATTTTTAGACATATTTATATAAAATAATAAAAAAATATTTTAATTATAATTATAATAAATATGTAAATATATTTATTATAAAATAGATAACTTTTGAAGATTTAAATAATTAAATTAACTTGTAAAATTTTCAAAACAATTTACATTTGATATATAATTATTTGATACTAATATATATATTTTAACTCCTAATTCATAGTTTTTCTTTTGATTAAATATTTTAACTCCATCCACAATATAACATTTTTGAATATTTTTAAAACTGGACTTCTCATATATCATATCAAAAATTGAATCGATTACTTCATGCATACTATATTTTAAATTTTTCATAAAAATAATATAATTTGTTATAGTCATGATCTTTTCTAATTTTTTCAATTTAATATTATACATTTCTGACATCTTTTTTAGTATTTGTGTTTTATTATTTATTTTTTTATGTTTAAATTCTATTTTTAACGTTTTTAATGGGTCTTGGTAATATTTTTTCAATATTATTAAACTTTCAAAACATGAATAAGCACCTGTATAAAACAAACCCCATGGTGATTTATCAGTTGGATAATATCCAGATATTATTGAAAAACACATTTTCTGATTATTATAAAATTTACTAACAAATTCATTAACAGTTTCATAATCTGAATTTCGAAATTTTATATTTGGTGTCATAAAATAGATACAAGAGCGATAATCACTTAATATATAAAATATTTCTTTTAATAATGAAATTAAATTTGGATAATTTAATAGTTTGTGAAAAAATATTAAGTAATCTTTGTCATTTTTTATCTTTAACTTACTCAAATTATATTCATAATATAAAATAAAATGCCCTACATCACTCTTTAATACTAAATTATTAGATTTATAATAATCCATTATAATATTAAAATTTTTCAATATTTTATGAATTTTATCTTTATTTTTTTTGATTTCTTGTAATATAGGTTCTTGTGCACTTGGGTGTGAAAATACTTTTAACATGTTCATCAATATAATAATATTTTTAGGGTTATTCAAAAAAATATTTATTTTATTGAATAATTTATTATTACCATCGCAAAATTTATCCATATCTATTTTTTTGACCTTTATACTCTTCATTATTGCATTTTTTTTATCTTGTTTATTTTTATCATTTTTATTTTTACATTCCTTTTCACATTTTTTGTTATTATTTGGTACATTTTTTTGGTTATTCTTTAGTACATTTTTTTTATCATTTTTTTGGAGTGGATTTTTCGAAAATACCTTAATGATTATGTCTTTATTCATAATATATTATTAAATGATATAATTTTTATGAATGATTGCAATTAATAAAATCTTTATTTTTATCATCTAAAAAAAATATTAATCCCTGATTGCAAAATAAACAATAATTATCATTTTTATTAAATACTAATGGGTGTTCTCTGTAACTTACAAATTCAATTACTTTATTAATATTGAACACCTTGAACATCTTGTACATATTTTTTCGAATTAATAAATAATTTAATATTTCATGATTTGGTAAGAATTTCATTATACTATATAACATATCAAATGGTAATCGGTGAATCATTATTATTATTATTTATATTATATTTTTTTTGGAATTCTTCTATATCTGTTATTTTTTTATATTCTAAATTTTGAAAATCTTCTTTCATTAATATATTTACTTTATCTAATGTTTCTTGATTATAATATTCATAAAATTTTTTATGATTCCTAACGTTTAATTTTTCTTCTTTATTATGTAAAAAATCCACAATTCCTATATTTTTTAAAATATTTTCAAAATCCTCATCTAAATTTTCAAAATGTCCTATAAAATTCATATAATTCTTGGCTTTTTCATTTATCATTGACCTATATTGTGCCATAAATGTATGCATATATTCAACATCATTACATGTATTTTTTAAATTTAAAAAATTTTGAAATGGAATATTAAATCTATTTACATGATTCCATGCACTTACAATTCTATCATATGGATCTCGTACAAAACAAAATTTATAATATGTATCCCATTTTTGTGGTGTCATATTCATTTTTTTATTCAAAAAGGGCGATGTTTTATAATAAGTTATTACGCCATGCACTCTATTTTCATAATTTATATATTTTTTCTTTTTTTTATCAAAACAAAATTTAGTATGATCAGGTCTTCTTAAATAATATGTAGAAAATCCATAATATTTTTTTAAATTCATCGCAATTGTTGTACCTCCTGTTTTATGTATATGAATAAATATAGCTTTTAAATCATGATTTATACTACACATTCAATTAAATTATATATATCTTTGATTATTTAAAATGAAACGAAATTTAAAAAGATTTATAAAGAATTATAGTAATTAAAAAATTGATTTTAAAAAAAAACTAATTTAATATATAATTATTAAAATGGGTTGTTTTACAATTTATTCTCCAATTACCGGTCTTCCTATAGAATTTTATTATGAAGATAATAATGAAAATAAACGTAAATATGAACATTTAAATGAAGCTGTTGTTGTTCTTCCTGACGGTTCAATTACAGAAATAGGAAGTCATGATAGTTATGGTCGAATAATTACACCAAATGCTACATATTCGTGTAATGATGATGAATCCGATGAGTATCAAACAGGAATCGCTATATCCAATAGTTTATATAAATTAATGTTACTTAACCCTAAATTTGAAGATTTTACGAATAAAACAAAAAATTTATATTATTATCTTAAAAATTATAGTGTTCCAATTCAATCCAAAGTTATGAGATACAATGGATCACAATTGTTATCATTAGAAAATATTTTAAAAGAAGACCTTATTTATTTTGTTGATCCATTTTTAGAAGAAAAAATAGAAGAACCTTTATTGGGTAAAACACTTATTCGAGGAATTAGAAAAATAAATGGTAAAAAAAATAAGATTTTTCTTAACAAATTAATTGAAAACTTTTTAGATTTTATTCCAAAAAAAAAAGAAGAAAAAAACAATTTTTCCAAAGAGTATCTTTTACTTATGTGTAAAATGATGACTGAATGTAAAGATATTACCGATGAAAAACAAAAAGAAATAGATAAATTAATCGAAGATTTTACAAAATAAAACTTGTTTTATCTATTTTTATATTATCTACATTCAATCAAATTATGTAAGTAAAAATAAATAATTTATAATTTAATAATTTATAGTTACTTAACTATTAACTATTAGTGACTATACATAAATAATTCACTAACTATTTAGCGACTAATATGATATAATGCGGTGATATAAATTATAACTTATCTCTTTCTTTATTATGTTAAATGAAAATAGTCCTACAATAATTCAACCTCAAAATATAAATATTAAATTAAAAAATCATCAACTCACATCCATTCATAAAGCATTATCTATTGAAAAATTTAACATAGTATCATATGGAATTATGAATGATAAACCTGGTTCTGGTAAGACATATACTATTTTAGGGTTAATATATCATACAAATAGTAAAAATAATCTAATTGTTGTTCCACAAAATCTAATATCACAATGGACTAATTCGATCATTACTTTTAGCGACGGATTATTAAATTTCAAAAAAATATTAAACTATTCTGATATAACTGAATTATATAATGAAAATAATCGTGAATTCAATGATAACCATAACCATATTTATTTAACTTCTTCTTTGTTTTATCATTCATTATGTACAACCATTAATTCATGTTTCTTAAAAATGAATCGAGTTTTTTTTGATGAAATTGATAGTATTAGTAATATATTAATCTATAAAATAAATGCAGATTTTATTTGGTTTATAAGTGCATCATTTAATTTCCAAAAAACAGGTGCATATAATATTGACACATCTTTATTACATGATATATCTATTAAATGTGAAGATAAATTCATAAAAAAATCATTTGAATTAGAAGATTATATTGAATATAAAATAATATGTACAAATTTCTATTTAGATAATATTTTTAAAAATGTTATTGATGATGATGAAATTACGCTACTTAATGCATTAGATTATAGTAATTTAAAACGTAAATTTCATAATAAAATTGCTAATAATGAACTTGAAGCCATTACATATCTTATTAAAGATAAAAAAGATATTATAGAAATTGAAAAAATAAGAATTATTGACCTTGAAGAATCGATTAAAAAAAATAATAACGATATTAAAAAAAAAGATCTCATTAAAATTTTGAATAAATCACAAGAAACATTAGATACTACGCAAGAAAAGTTGGATCTAATTCTGGATAGATTAAAAGAAAATAATTGTTGTCCATTATGTTATGAAGAATTAAAAAATAAAAAAACAGTTATTAGCCCATGTTGTCAAAATAATATATGTTACAATTGTTCTGAAAATTGGTTTATTGGATTAAATAAAACAAATTGTATTTATTGTAATACGGAAAATATAAAATTCGAACATTATATCTTAATTAAAAATGAAGAAAATGACCTAAATAAATGTACTGTTTGTGATACATTAATAGATGATGAAAATGATAAATATTACAGTACTTGTTGTGATAAAATTGGATGTCAAAAATGTATTAAAGAATGGTTTTTTAAATTACTCAAAAAGGAATGTTTATTTTGCCATAATAAAGAAATACTGTATAATAATTTTAAAAATAAATCACAACATGACGAAATGACGGATAATATCAAAAATGGAATTAAATATATTAATAAGTCAAAATTACAATTCATAAAAAATTTTTTAATGACTAAAACACATAAAAATTCGAAAATTATTCTTTGTTCTCAATTTCCTAAAATTTTTCAGGATTTAATTATTTTATTGAAGGAATTTACTATTCCATTTATTGAATTAGATAATGGAAATATAAATGATATTAATAAAAATGTATTTGAATATAATTATGGTAATACACATGTATTATTATTAAATTCTAATTTATTTGGATGCGGATTGAATTTAGAAATTACAACAGATATATTATTTTTACATAAAACACCACATGATCTTCAAACACAAATTATTGGAAGAGCACAACGTCCTGGTAGAAAAAATAAATTATGTGTATGGTTTATTATGCATGAAAATGAAAATTATTATAAAGAACCCGAAAATCAATATTTCATTCAAGATATAAATAGTGATAATTTAGTTGAATATGAAAACGATATAGATATCATAAAAGATGACAATGATGAAAAAGTAACTATTTATCCTAATTAAAAAAATCGATACTATTTAAAAAAAATAAGAAATTAATACAATTAATAAAAAATCAAAGATTGAACAATCTTAAAAATGGGAAACTTTTTCGTTACTGAAAAGCACATAGATGAGACTATTACAGAATTAATGTGTAATATTAGATACCTGCTTCAAAGAAGGGTAGTTAATTCACAATCAGAATGCAAACAAATGGATTGGTCTAATCGAAAGAAGTGTAATTATGATCCAGGATTTAAAAAATGTAAAGAATATATTGACCAATTGGTTGCTAAATCTCCTAAATATTTAGGACATATGTATACTGCTGATACATTATTCACAAGACTAATCAACCTTTTTGTGGAATTTAAAGTCAAGAATGATTATTCTTGTGATTTTGCATGTATTGGAATAAAAGATATACTTAAACACGTTTCTTATCTTCATTATGATTATGACCCTCCTGGAAGTTATTTTAAATCATTGATTAAACCAACAGGAGATAATAAACATATTAAATCGCAAGAGTATTCGAAGGAGATACAAATTAAAGCTACGGAAACAACAGATTTAATAACTGTAACATTTCGAATGATATTCTTGATGAATGACGACAGCTTTTCGATTGATTCTGTTGATGTTCTTAACGAAGATGGTAAAGTAATTGAATTTGTTAAAAAAGAAGAATCAAATTTGACCAGTCGAACTGGTATTTTAACTCTTGGTGAAGTGAAGGATATTATTGCAAATTGTGTTGAAGACAATAAAAGCGTTACATTTGGTAAAAATAACTATGAACCGATCCGTGCTGATAGTACCAGTTCTGATGCTGATACAGTCTTGACTGGAAAATGTTATCGTACTAACTCTGCAGAAGCCTTCGATGATGATAATATAGTAACCCTATAATTATCACATAACAATGTATATAAAAATCCGAATAATTTTTTAACATTATATAAATTATAAATAAAATAAAATAAAATAATGTTTTATATTTTTAATTTCATTATATTCCATGGTATATTAGTATTACAATATGGACATAAATCTTTTTCTTTTTTTATAAAAATAAATTTAAAATTTTCGTAACATTTAATTGCTGGAATATTATTTTCTTTAACTTTTAAATTATATATTTTAAATTTATCTTTTAATAAATTTAGCAATTTACCAAGTGTTATCTTACAGAATCCTTGATTTCTATATTTTATATTTGTATGTATCATATCAAAATAAACAGATTTTGCATTATTTGTGTGACTTAAGCGAATACAACTAATAATCTCATTATTTTTATACAAAAAAAAATAATTAACATTTTTTGGATAAATCTTTATGTCTTGTTTTATTAAACTATCTATCTTGTAATTTGGATTATGTTGGTGATTTACCATAATTTCTTCAAATGAATTAATTAATTTTTTATTATTTTTCATCAATATTATTAAATCATTGATATTAAATAAAAAATAATTATATTTAATATTTTTTATCATTATATTTCCTTTTTTACTATCAATCATATAAAATATAGAAATATAATTATAAATAAAATATTAGATTAATTGTTAATTTACAAAGGGTGTAAAAAAAATAGAAAGAATAATTAAAATTATATTTTTTTTAAAAAATTTATAAATTCATATTTAAAATTCATTATTTTTTCATGTCCAATATGAAAATTATTTAATTTTTTTATATCATTATAATAATTATTATCAAAATATGTATCATGTTCAATATTTTTTATTATTTTTTCTATATTTTCTAAATTATCACAAATTGGAAGTTTATTAAAAATATCCGGATATTTAAAAAACAATGTTTTATCAAATGAATTAATTTTATACTGAAATAATATTGTTTTTTTATTAAAATTAATATTCTCAAAAAATGATGTTCCACCTCCTGTGATAATACATAAAAAACATTTTAAATAATCACCTAAATATTTATCGTGACTTAATAATTCAATATTTTTATAATTACTTATTAAATATTTTTCGAAGTTTTTAATATTTGTTGTAAATTTTATTTTAATAAATATTTTTTTATCAGGATAAATTTTTCTAATTACATCAATTAATTTAAAAATAATATTATCTTTGATTTGTTCAACTGTTTCACCTATAAAAATAATAATTTCATTTTCTCTTTTTTTAACTTTATTATATAAATAATTATTTAAATCAAATTGTGGTAAACTATTTGTTTTTATTATATTAGTTTTTCTAAAATTTGAATTAAATAATAGTTTTTGATAATTTTCACAACATGTTACTATTTTATATTTAAATCTATTTAATAATGGTGATCTATTGTCAAATGTTCTAATAACACGGTCTCCCTTTTTTTTATTTACAAGTTGATCAATATCAAATACCTTATATAATCCATGATGTATATATATTTTTATTATATTTTTGTTTATTCTTTTTTCAATTCTATCATTAAATTTTTCATTAATATATTCTGAAATAAATGGAAATACACACATCAATATAATATCATATTTATTTAATGTATCAATAATATTATCTAAATCATCAGTTAAAAATTTAATATTATTGTGTTTAATATTATTGTGTTTTATATAATAATTATTTAAAACTTTTTGTTGATGAGATGGTTTATTATGCGATTCTGTAAATAAATAATCTATATTATAATTTTCAATATTAAATATATTTCGTAAATGTCTCTCATTATTATGATTATGAATTTGTGGAAATATAAAACAAATATTCATTTATATACCCACATAATAAAAAAATTTATTTAACTATAATATTAAATTATGATTATAGTAAGTTTATTTAATATAATTCTAAAATATACTTACTATAATGAATGATAAAAAAATCATAAATGTATTCCATAATGATTGGGATGATGTTATTATTGTGAATGATACTATATTATATAAAAAAAACAATGAAAATAATAAAACAACTGATTTTTTTATAAATAATCATTTTTTAAAGATTACGTGGAATGATAAATACATAGATTATTTTCTATCCTATGATGCAATAAATTATTATCAATATACAGAAAAATACTACTATTACTTTTTTAAAAATTATTCTTGTTATTTGTTATAATAAGTATTAAATAATATTTATATAATATAATGAAATATACATCATATATACCAAATGAATTAGTGAATTATATTTATTATTTAACAAATAATAAATGTCATGTTTGTCAAATTTATTGTAAAATACCTTATAAAAAATTAAGAGCGTTTTATTATTGCTCGGACAAATGTTATTTACATACTTAATTATGTGAATATATTTACAATTTCTTCTAGATTTTTATTTGCCCTATTATTTATTATTTCACTACATCTATATGATGCTGATTTATTTTTAGTCTGTACTTGATAAATATCTATTGATATATTGAATGTATAACTTGAATAAGAACCTAATCCTAAAATACTTTTTTCTTTTACTGTTGTATTATTTTTTATTAATGCAAATGTAAAATAATTATTTTCCATTTCTTCACTTAATTCCATTTTTTCATTACATGTTTCATCTAATGAAGAAATTTTTGTTTTTATATTTCTTAAAATATTACTATAAGCTGATATATCACCATTAAACGCACGAAATATATCAATACATTCATTCATAATATTTCCAACTTCAATTGTTAATTGTTTTTTTTTTATTTTTTTGACAATTTGTCCATGACGGTTTAATCCATATTCTGGATTTGCACTAAGTTCTGGATGCTCTTTTTTTACGCACTCATCCAAAGCAAAAAATCTTTCACTTCCTGAAAATGTATCTACTCTGAAAATTTTGATTCCAAATGGACTTGTCATATTATATGTTTCACTATCATCAATCCATTTATTTCTTACAGATTCAGATGGACATATATTACATGTTTGTCTATAGTAAAAACCTTTACCATCTTGATTATGTTCCGGTGACCTATATGACCACATTTGTTTTGTATCTAAACAAAAAAAACAAGAAATATTATTCATCTTATCTTGAATTTTATTAACTCTTTGTTTCTCAATACTTGAACCTTTCTTGTATTTTTCGACACAATCATTCATTTCTTGTTTGATTAACATATTGTTTTCTTGTATAGTTTCCATTAAGTATATATAAAAATATTTATTTAAATAGAAATATAATTATAAATAAAATATTAGATTAATTGTTAATTTAAAAAAAATAGAAAGTATAATGGATGATACGAAAATCATAAATGTATTCCATAATGATTGGGATGATGTTATTATTGTGAGTGATACTATATTATATAAAAAAAACAATGAAAATAATAAAACAACTGATTTTTTTATAAATAATCATTTTTTAAAGATTACATGGAATGATAAATACATAGATTATTTTCTATCCTATGATGCAATAAATTATTATCAATATACAGAAAAATATTACTATTACTTTTTTAAAAATTATTCTTATTATTTCATTTCTGATGTTAATATAAATAAACTATATTTAGCAAATCACGTATTGAATATATGCTATGATTTAAATAGTATAGAAATGTATTATTTCTTTGATTTACATGAAAATGAATTTATATTGTATAATGAAGATAATACTGCGAAGAAAATATATATAAATTTTCAGAATAAATATTTTGAAAAATCCTACTTTACTCAAAATTTTACATCTATTGAATTGCAAAATGAAACATTTAATAATAAATTAGTATTGGGAATAAAGAATAATGAATTTTACAATAATGTAAATATAAAGGGTAATTATAAATTATATGGCGACTATTTACAATTGATTTATTTAAATCAAAATAAAATCTATTCTTTATCAAATAATAATAATAATGCTAATAATACTACTTTCTATGAAGAAATAGATATAAATGATCATTGGATACATATAGATGATTTTGAATTCAAAACGATTAAAAACAATATTAAAACGATTTTATTTATAACAAACCATATTGTAAATGACGATTTACTTTATTATTTATCAAAAAGTAATTTTAATATCATATTATTTGACCACTTAAAGAATAAGAGCAACAATATAATTTATCAGAATATTCATATTATTTATTATAAAAGTAATGACCTTAGTTTTTTGAAAGATAAAATAGAAAAATATAAAAATATAAAATATTATTTTTCGAATATTAGTGATTTTGTTTTGAATAACAAAATAAATATTTATGATGAAATAATAAACACAAATCCATCACAAGATTTAAAAAAAATAATCGATTTAAATATAAAAAACAATGGAGAAAAATATGAAAAATACGTAAATAATATTGGTATTACAAATATCAATAAATTAGAAGATAAGAATATACAAACTATTAAAAACAGCAATATACCTAAAATACTCCATTTTATTTGGGTGGGTGATAATCAATTTCCTCCTCAATATTATTTATTTTTAAATAGTTGGTTAGAAAAGTATAAAGATTTTATTTTTTGTTTTTGGAATGATACCAATTTATTTCCATTATTCAATCAAAAAATATATGATAAATCGATTACATATGCCCAAAAATCTGATATAGCACGATATGAAATTTTATATAATTATGGAGGTATTTATGTTGATTCCGATTTTTATGCAATAAAGAATATTGAGAATTTACTGGAAGAAACTGATTTTTTTAGTGGATTTGAAAGTGATGATTTTATTGCGATTGGATTAATGGGTTTTGAACGCAAAAATAATTATTTAAAGAATTTAATCGTAAATATTGAATTCAATTATTACATAAATCTTGAAAAGAATATACCTAATCAGACAGGTCCTGTTTATTTTACAAATTTTTATAATAATTATATAAATAATTATGACGAAAATAAATATAAATTTTTTGAACCTATGTATTTTTATAATTATAGTTTTCAAGACAAATTAAATAAAAAACCTATTACTTTTAATAAGAATCATTATTGTTTTCATAATTGGGGATATTCATGGGATATTAATAAATCTCATGATAAATATATCTATTATCATATTTTAAAATTTATTTTAAACAATAATATCAAATTACTTGATAATGATACCAACAATGATACCAACAATGATACCAACAATGATACCAATAATATATATGATGCGGGTGATAATACGAATTTATTTGCTATATCTGAATTTTATAAAGATAAAATATTTTATGCGAATAATGTCCAAAATGTCCAAAATAAGATTACTATTATTCATATAATGGGTTATTTTTTCACTGGTGGTATCGAAAAGTTCATGTTAAATTTTAATAAATATGGAGACCATAAAAAATTCAATTATATATTATTATTTTTAAATAAACCATATTATGAAGTCAAAACAAATTTGAATAATTTCACATGTTATACATATCAAGATAACAATGAATTATTAATTTTATTAAATTTATTAGACCCGTCATTAATATTTGATCATTATTCTCAATATATTGATAATTATATATATAAAAATAATATTTATCAGAACATAACATTCCATGTCATACATTCCGCAATTAATTACAATAAAAATATTGAGGATATAAATATACATAGATGTATTCATTTATATAATGAAGAAAATAAGCATCATTCATGGAATACTATTAAACATAATTATTATAATTCATTGGGTATTGATATAAATAATAAAATGGAATTAAATGATATTAAAAAAATAAAAGATGATATTATTCGATTAAATAAATATATAACTATTGGAATTATTGGACGCATTGTCGAAGAAAAGATACCAATATTATTTTTTGAAAAATTATGCAAATTATCTTTGCTAAATGTGAATATTTGTATTCATATATATGGTAGTCAAAATAATATATTTGGGTGCGACGATTATAATACTAAATTTAATCAATTAATAGAAAAATCGAACATTGAATTATATGGGCAAATAAAATATGAAAAGATAAATGAAATTTATGAGAAAATAAATTATTTATTAATACCTTCTAAATTTGAAACAGGTTCTTATACGTGTTTAGAGGCATTATCTTATGGAATTCCAATTATAGCACGAAATAATTATGGTTTAAAAAAAATAATTAAAAATAATATTTCAGGACATTTA
>Ga0209264_1000243_pt1 | contig 49686 bp, 49 predicted proteins | sample SaaInlV_DNA_150m_FD_184687 | JGI IMG/M metagenome (GOLD analysis project Ga0209264, IMG submission 184687) | Marine microbial communities from expanding oxygen minimum zones in the Saanich Inlet - SI075_LV_DNA_150m (SPAdes) (version 2) | ecosystem: Environmental > Aquatic > Marine > Unclassified... | reverse complement strand
AAAGATATAAGTTCTCCAATTAATCCAATTCCTTTACCTGTAAATGTTAATAATGCAGGAAGAAAAGGAACATTACCAAGTGTTACAACAACTTTTAATTTACCATCTTTTTAATATTATTTTTTAATTATTTATAATTAAATTAAATTATAAATTTAAAACAAAAAACTATTTAATATCTTAACATCTGTAAGGAGTGTTATTTTCAGAAGTTTCACTTTCATAAACAAAAAGAGTTCCATACTTAGTAGCTTGAGATTTAAAATCTGAAGTATTAATAGCAGTAATAGGGGAAATCTTATCATAGTTATCAACAGCGGCAGTGTCACATTTACCATCAATCGGAGAGTAGTAATAACCACAAGTTTCACCCTTAGGAAGAACCATAGCACTTGTTCCAACAATAACTTCTTTTCCATTTTCACCAAATAATTCATTATAAAGAGTTTCAATTACAACAACAGATCTAAGGTTTAATGTTTGTCCTCTATCAAGAATAACAGAAGGGCAATAGCTAATTTCATGATTATTAACTCTTTCTAAAGTAGTAGTAGTAATTGGTAATTCTTTAGGAACCATGGAACCATAAGCATATGAAGATGAACTAGTAAGACCATGATGTCTTCTGGGAACATAGAAGACAAGAACACCATTACAATGAATAACAGTTTGTCTCTTAACAACCATATGCTTTCCTTTCATGTAAATATTATTTCTTCCTTTAACAGCAGTTCCAAAGTCAATCATTTTACCAGATGATCCAGGTGTAGGTGTGGCATCATGACCTTCAGGAGTCATTCTGCAAGTCATAATAGGAATAGTAGTTTCAACACCAACACTTAATTCAGCCATATGAGAAGTAGAAAAACCAAGGTTCAAAACAGGTTGAGCGGGTTCAGTCATAATATGAATAGGTCTGTATGAGAAAACACCAAACAATTTTCTAACCATGTGACCAACATCCTTAACAAATGAAAAGTCAGGAGAATCAAAGATGACATTCTTACAAGAGTCTAACTTATGCATTAAATTAGAAGTTTCATTGCAGTAATATCTACCTTGTCTTAAGGAAAGAACACAATTCCAAAGAGCTGTTTGGACATCACATCTCTTGGAAATATCCTTGTATGGAGCAATTTCAGTAGTGCATTGAGTTTCAGAAGGGTCTTTGCATAAATCTTCAAACAAATCAACTTCGGGTTGAGTTTGGAAAGTTCTACCTTCCTTTCTAGTAACAATCATTTTAGCAATAGAAGTTAAAAGCATTCTTCTTTCTAAACTATCAAATTTAGGAATGAAGAGAGCAAATAACAAGGGGTCAATGTATGAATAAACATCATTAACTTGGTATCTATCAACAGTTCCATTCAAAGCACACAATTCAGTATCATCATAAACTAATGATTGTAATTGAACTCTTTGAGCGAGTTGAGCATTTTCATGATGACACTTAACAATTCTATTAACATGTTCCATTTCATTACCATTAAATTTCATTTCACCAGTCATATAAGCAGCATGTTGGGGTCTGTATCCAAGAGCCTTACTCAAAGGAGTGAAAGGCATAAGAGAACGGATGTCTTTATCGTGTAAAGTCATTTTCTTTTCATCTCTAATGTATTTTAAAATAACTTTTCTTTCTTCATCACCAAAATCATACTTCTTTTGATAAGCAGAAACTTTAGCATCATATTCTCTTGGTTCAAGGTTGGGGTATTTGTCAAAAAGTTTTTCCTTAATTTTAAGAGCTCTCTTAATAATTCTCTTATATTCATCCATATATTTTTCGTAAATAGCATCAACAATGTCACTGTCATTGTATTTATTTCTCAAACTTTCAAACTCTTTATAAAGAGACATTTTGTCGTCTTTTTCCATTTTAAGCAATTTCATTACTTCCGAATTAATTTTATCTTTTTGTTCAGACATTATATATATTATTTATATATTTTTTTTATAAAAAATAATTTATTCAAAAATATCATTTAAATATATTAATTCTTCTATAGATTTATTATTATAGTAATAATTATTTTGTATATCATTTTTATTTTTTTTTTTATTTAATTTTTTTTTAATTGTTGTTTTATTTAAATCATTTGGATAATCAATTTTTTCGTTTTTATTATTATAATTGGTTGATATATAATATGATGGAACCACACAACTAACTAATGAATGTAATATATTTAAATCATAATTATGTTCTGATTGAATATAATTTTCAATTAAATCACCAAATTGAAAATTACTTATAATATTATTATAATTATCATTATCACAGAATTTATAATAATTTTCATATAAAGTTAAAGGTAATATCATTTTATGTATTTTAAATAGTTTTATACAATGATTAATATTAAATTTATTTTTAATAATATGTGATACAATTCCAAATAAATCATTATTAAAATCTTTATTTTTTAAAATTGAAAAAATATAATTGATTTTATCTTCGTCAATATTTTCATTATTATATATTTTTTTAAGTATTTCAAGATTAAATAATATTTTTCTTATATCAAATTTAGAATTTTTAATTATTTTATCGTATATTTTATTATTATCAATATTAATATCTTCTTCAAAGCAAATATTTTTAATATGTAATTTAAGTTTATCTATTTGTAATTCATTTATTTTTATTAAATTTACATTTTTTTTTAAATTTGATAAATTTGTATTATGATTATCATTTGATATAATAATAATTGGAACTAATCTTCTAAAATTATTTTGTTTAATTAAATCAAATATATCTTTTTTATCATTATTTGATATAATTTTTTCATAACTATCAATAACAACTATTTTTTTATTATTATCTTCTTCAAAAAAATTATCTGGTTTTATAATTTTATTTAAAAATTTAATATCAATATTTTCATTAATATTTTCAGTTATATTAATAATATTTATATTTAAATGCTTACAAATTAAATTTGTTATTAAAGTTTTACCAAAACCGTGATTACCTGTTATTAAAAGTGTAGATTTTCTTTTACTTAATTCTAATTCATAATTTGTTGCATCTACAATTTTCTTTTTTCTTCCTTTTGTTGTTTCTTTTAATAGTTTATGTTTAATTAAAAAATCAGTTGTATCATAAAATGATGTAATCCATTCAATCATATCATTTATAACCGTTTTATTACCAATAATATCATCTATTGATTTTGGCTTATATTTATCTTCAATTTTCATTAAATAATTATTAATTAATTATTTTTAAATAAAAAAAATTCAATTTTTAATTAATTATTTACAATTTTTAATTTTTCTCTTATTGTTTGTATTTCTCTATCTAATTCATTTTTAATAGTAAAATAATAATCAGGATAATTATCTGTATGCACTTTTATAATTTTCCATATAGAATTATTATCATTTTTATAATAAACACTCATTCCAACCTCTAATTTTCTATAAGTGCATATTTTTGTATCTTTTCCTAATTCTGTTTTTTCATTTAATATTCTTTTTTTTGTTTCAATAAAATTATTTGGAATTTCTGGAAAAAATACATCACATTGATAAATATCATTTATTACTGTTATAACCATTGAATTTATCAAATTCAATTCAATAAATTTTTTATATATTATACCACCACCAATCACCCACACTTCATCATAATCTTTATTTTTTAAATAATTCATTAATTCATTAATATTACTAAATGATTTTATTAAATTATTATCTTGTTTTTTATTAATAATTAATGATGTTGATAATACTAAATTATCACGATTTTTTAAAAATTTTACACTATTAAATGTATTTTTACCCATAATAACACAATTATTACCATTTCCAACAGTTATTTCCTTAAATCTTTTTAAATCACCTTTTAATTTCCAAGGTAATTTATTATCATATCCAATTCCATTTTTATTATCTAAAGCTACAATTGCTCCAATAAACATTAAATTATATAATATTGTTATTACCATTTATTTAAATTAATAACTTTATGATTTTCAATTACTTCATCAATATCTATAATACTCTCATCATTTAATTTATATTTATTATTAAGTAAATAAGAACTATCTTGAATATTATTATTTATAACAAAATTTAGATTTGGATACATATATAATTGAATATTATAAGGTATTAAATTTTTTTCTGTTAAATGAATACCCTTGCAACAATATTTATTAATAACTATATTTTTACATTTACCTGTAATTAAATCATCCTTACATATTAATAAACTATCACAACAAGACCCATTTTTACAATTATAACCACCATTACAAATATTTGCATAACATTTATTACATTTAACTGTAAAAACTAATAATTCTTTATAAAATTCATCATCTAAACATATATTAAAATAAGCTAAATTATTATCATTTAAAATCATATTCATAATTTTTTGTTTATTTTCATTTATAATTTGTTCTTTTAAATTATGTGCAAATAAACATTTATCACTATAAGAGCATTTTTTTTTATTTAAAATATTATAACATAATATTTTTTTATAATTTTCAGTCATAATATATTTTATAATTATTATTATAAGTAATTAACATTATGGAAAACATTAATTTTACATTTTTTAAAAATATTCAAGAAGGAGGTTATTTTAACACAGAAACCAACAAAATTAAAACAAAAAAATATAAAATTATAAATAATAAAAAAAAATAATTATATTAAGTATAGATTTATTTTTGATTAAATAAAAATTATATACATAATAATATAATATGACTAATTATCAAGAAACTTTTTTTTGTATTATTTTAATTATAATCATTATTTGGCTTTTAAGAAAAAGAATTTGTAATTACGTATCACCAAAAGAAGGATTTCAAAACACCGGAAATTTTGTAATGACCAATAAAAATGGTATTGCTAATGCCATGGAATTTGGTGAATCATCTCCAGGACAACTTTTAACAACACCATTACCAAACACTTCACCATCTTCCAATAATACTGGTTATTCTATGAATTCAAATACTGATACTTACACTAAAGATGGTTATAAATGGACTAAAGAAGACACTAATGATTTTGATATTAATACAGAACAAAATAAACTTTCTAACGAGCAATTAAGAAATCAATTTCAAAATATGTATATGCTTGACCCCAGTGGCGATTTGGCTAAATATGATATTTCTAATATGCCTGTGTCTAAATATTGTTGTCCTGCGGTTTATAGAAACCCAAGTGGTGGTGAAGATGATATGGATCCAGAAAAGGCTTGTGAATATGCCAATAAATTTGTTGCAAATAGTTATAGTGGTATGAATTTTAAGGATGGATTAGGTTGTGTCTGTATGACACCTCAAGATGCTTCATTTTATTCCGCAAGAGGTGGTAATACTACAATTGCTTAAATAAAAATTAATAATATTAATATTTTCTAAAATTTGAAAAATAATTTTTTAAAATAATTATATTTTTTTTTGATGAAGAATTATTTTTTTATAATTTATTATTAAATTATTTAATAATATTTATTAATGATATTATATAAACATCATTTCTTGTTAATTTATATAATAACACAATTAAAATAAATATAAAAATTTTGTTATATTAATATTATTATTTATAATATTTTTATAATTAAAATTTAAAATATTATATCATCTTGAATAATATAATTTAAAATACATTTTTATGGTATGTAATATAATATGAATAAAAAATACATAAATGAAATTTTGTTAATAAATAATAATGAAAAAATTGAGGGTGAGACAATATATTTTAAATTAAAATTTTTAAAATATAATTTTTCATATTTAATAAAAAGAATAGAAACATTTTTTGATAATAATAAAAATAAAAAATTAAAAATTAGTAATGACCCGTGTGATTATATAGAAAAAAAATTGGAAATGAATAATTGTATTAATATATATATTAATACAATTAAATTTATTAAAAATAGTTATAAAAATAATAATAATTTTGTGGAATTTGATAATTGGTCTCATAATCATTTTTATTTTTCATCAAAATATTATTTTTTATTTAGATTATATGAGTTAAATGATTTAAAAATGAATAATTATGAATTAAAAAATAAAAAATTCACAAATATTAAATATAATAAATCATTTTTACTAAACAAGTATAAAAAAAAAATAAATAAATTATTAACATTTGGAAATTACAATGTTATAAATTATATACAACTATTAAAATCATTTAATTTATTAGACAAAACAAAAATTAATAATAATATATTAAATGAATTATTAAATAATATTGACCATAATAATAATTTATTTAATAACAATAATATACGAAATGTATATTTTATATTAAAATTTTTAGTAAAACAAAAAATGATATGTTTTAATAAAGTTAAAAATAAATTATCTAATAAAATATATACAAAATATTCATTAATAAATAATTATTATCTAAAAAAATTATTTAAATATTTTAATATTGATTTTGTAAATATGTTTAAGTTAAAAATTTAATATTTTAATAAATATTATTTTTATGTATTCTGAATTAGAATATAATAATTTGCACAAATATTTTAATGAAATTTGTTTATTAAATTTTAATGAAAAAATAAATAATAATATAATATCGAATAATAATAATTTTATTGATTTATATATTGAATATATTAAATTACTTAATTATCCATTGTTTAGACTGTTAAAAATAAATAAAGTTGTTGATATTATTATTAAAAATGAAGATATAAATTTTATAAATATTTTAAATAATTATTTGTCAAACATTAATATTTTTAATATTATAAAATCTAATTTATTACAATCCAATAGTGATTTAAACTATTATAAATTATTAAAAAAAATATTAGTTAATAATAAAAATATAAAATTTAATTTAAACTATTATATACAGTTTTTAAATAATATTTTTGAACTAACATATTATGAAAAATTTTGTAAAAATATATATTTTATATTACTTTTCTTTTTTAATTTTAAAAAATTAAATAATTTTATAAAAAAAAAACTAAATTTAAATATAATAAATAAAAGGCATAATAATTACTATTCATTAAAAATTTATAAAATGGCGGAAAAATATTTAAAATAATTTAACTATTTATTAATATTAAATAGTAATGAATTTTTTATATTTAAATGAAACAAAAAATGATTTGATTAATTATTTTATCTCAATTATATCTCCAGAATTATGTAATAGTGTTTTAGAAGTTCATACACATTCAATTAATATGTTTAATAATTTAAAAATGAATTTCATTTCAAATAAAAAAGATGCAAAAATCATTAAAATGTTTAAATTACAAAATATTAATATTAATAACTTATTTGATGATGAAAAAGATAGATTATTTAATAAATTAAAATTAGATATTTTCAGAATGTATATTGAAAAAATATATAGATGGAATAATAAACAAATTTCTGAGGAATATAACAGAATAAAACTTGAAACCAAAACAAGTGATTATTTTGATAATTTAATTAGAGCTTGTTTTAAAAGTTATTTATTGTTTATTTCTTATGATCCAAACACAGATGAAAGCTTTTTAGATGATAAATATTTTAATAATGACTTTTATAAAAAAATGGATATTATGGTTTTTATTCACACTTGTTTTTTAGAAACATTTTATTTTTGTGAGAATAATTATGATTATTTCTTAAAAAAATTAAAAAGAAATGAAATAAATGATATTATTAAAATTTGTATTATGAATTCCATTAAAAAAACAATACCTGACTATAATGATATTATCAAAGATTATCTAAAACTAAATGTTAAAATAGTTAAACAAGACGAAGTTAATAAAATTAAAATATTAGTTAAAGAAGTTATTGAAGAAAATAATATTAAACAAAAATCACAAAATACTATTGGTGGTAATAATTTATCTTTTATTAATTCTAATACGCATCAAAATATTAATATACTTAATAATCATGAAACAGACAATGAAAGTAATAATCAAGAAGAAACTGAAAAAGAGACAGAAGAAGTAATAGAAAAAATAAATAATGAAGAAGTAATAGAAAGTGTGAATAAAGTAGAAGTAAATAAAAATAATAATGAAGAAAAAGAAAATATATTGGTAGAAGATAGTAATAATAAAAATATAAATGAATATGCTGATGAAGATGTTATTTTTAATAATAGTATAGATGATATTAAAACGGTTTCAAATTTAGAATCAAATTATATAAAATCAACAAGAGCATCAGAAGATAAAAATATATCTGAGTATTTTGAAAAAATGGTAAAATAAAAAATATTTATAGTATAATTATATATAAATGAATAACTTGTTAGTATGGGCAAAAGAAAATTTATTAGTTTCAGCATTAATAATTTTTGTGGTTATATATGTGTCATTTCATTTTAATAAATTAATGAGTAATGATTGTTTTTACGGTGATTATAGGAAAACATTATTATGGACCACTATAGTTTTATTAATTATGTTATGTTATTTTTCAATGAGTGATAATGGATTAATGATGAATAATAAAAGATATAGAGTTGTAAATAATAATAGTTTAGATGATATTTTTATGAGGTAATAATTTTTGTAATTTTTTTTGATATATAAATTTATAAGATAATTATAAATTTAATGAGTGAAATTAAATATGTGATTGTTAATGGAAAAAAATTAGCTATATATAAATTTTCATTAGAAATGATGGCATCACATCCAGCTATAATTTTAATAGCAAAAAGAAGAAGTGGAAAATCATGGGTTTGTAGAGATATATTAAGACATTATAAAAGTAAAATTCCAGTAGGAATTGTTATATCAAAGTCAGAAAAATTACAAGAACCTTTTTATTCAGAATTTTTTCCTGATTCTTTTATATATTATAAATTTGAAAGTAGAATATTAGAAAAATTATTTTCAAGACAAGAAAAAATGATAGAAAAATATAATAATAACAAAAAGCATGGTGTAATAATTAATCCAAGTGCATTTTTATTAATGGATGATTGTTTATCTGATAAGGGTGAATGGTCTAAAGATCCATTAATGTATGAATTAATGTATAATGGAAGACATTATAAAATATTATTTATGTTGACGATGCAAACACCATTGGGTATTCAACCGGATTTAAGAAGTAATTTTGATTATTTCTTTTTATTGGCAACAGATATTGAAAATCATATGAAAAAATTATATGATAATTATGCTGGTATGTTTAAAAATGTAAAAGAATTTAGAACTGTTTTTAAACAATTAACCGTAAATCATCAATCAATGGTTATTGCTAATGTAGCTGCGGATAAACCATTCAAAGAAAAAGTTTTTTGGTTTAAAGCTTCAGATACAAAAGTTGGTATGATTGGGTGTGATCAATTAAAAATTTATCATTCTAGTAATTATGATAAAGAATGGAGAAAAAAATCTTCTATATGTACAATGAATTAAATATTATTATAACAAATATTATTACATTTGAGATATAAAATATTTATTCATATTTTCTTTTCGTCTTATAGCATCCGCATCAGTTGAATCAATCCAAGTAGATGGTTGTGAAAACATTGTTTTAAAAATTTCTGATATATATACTGGTGATTCCATTTCTTCCTCTAATGTTCTTGGTATATATCTATATACAACTTTTTGTTCTACATTTGATACAGCTTTCATTGTTATAAAATATACAACTAATAATACTATACCTATCATTAAAAATATTAATGAAAAACCTTTTAATAAATACATAATTATATAATTATTAACAATAAAAAAAAATTAATTATTTAATTTCTCATACAACTCTTTCATTCTATTAAATTTACTTTCCATTTCTTCCATACTAATATTTTGATTATTTTTTACTCTATGTTCTAATTGTTCTCTCGTTTTCTTAATTTCATCCAACTTTTTATTAATATCCATTTCAGTATTAAAATTATTACTATCTAATGTAATTTCATCTTCATTATTAGTTTTCTCAACAGTTCTTTTATCATCCACTTTAATCTCATTATTCTTCAAATGCTTATATTCATCAGTTACTACATTAGCCTCCTTCAAATACTTATCCTTTCTCTCCTTTTCTTCTAATGCTGTTTGCTCTAAAGAATCCAAATATAATTTCATAAAATCATTTAATTTTTGAGTTCTAATAATTGGTAATTGAGGGTCAGGATTAGAATTATTAACTAAATTAACATCAAAAGCACACCAATTACCTGTCTGCATAATAAAAATCATTGGATATTTTTTTCTTTGACTATAAGCATATGTTTGAGCATCTTTCACCTTATCAAAAAACCCATGGACTATATGCCCCGCAATTTTCTTATTTTTAAATTTATCTGGAATATTAGGAATCATTTCAGGAGTATAAAAACTTACACAAGCAAATCTTGCTTCATTAATACTCCACACAAATGTTTGCTCCTTCTGTGAAAAATAATTCTCATCAATATCTAAATTATTTTCAATTGGATTTTGATTTAAAATCTCAGAAAAATCTAATTCATCCTTATTATCCTTATATGTTTTACAAATTTCCTGCTTATATTGTCTATTATTAATTTCATTTTGCTCCTCCTCCTTATACACAATTTTACTATTTCTTTCAGTATCAGCAATATCAACATCAAATTCAATTAACTCACCTATTTTATCCCCAAAAACTTCATAATTTTTAACAATATTTCTAACCTTGTCTGAATGTTCTTCCTGATCTTTTTCATCTTCATAAACTCCGTGTAATTTAAAACCATAAATATCTTGATCTCTAACACTATCTCTTTTAGACATAGGAAAACAATTAGGAGCTAACATAGAACAAGTATAAAATCTTTGATATTTAACATTTTTAACAAATGGTTTATTAATATCAAGGTATTCGGCTTTTAATTCTTCATTCATTTTAATAATTATTATTAAATATTTTATCTTTAAGTATATTTATAAATTTTTAATAAAAATACAATTTGGATAATAAGAATCTAATATGTAGTATAATATTGACACAAAAGAACAGACTGATAATATTAATGAATTTTCATTAATTTTTTTATTATTATAGTAAGGTAAAATAATTATTAAAAATATATAAAGTGTTATGATAAATAAAATAAATTTTAATAAGTTGTTTATATTGATATATGTATCGTTAAATTTCATAATATAATTTTATAAAAAAAATTATATATATATATAAAAATTATAAACTTGGATAATAATCCCATTTAATTTCCTCACATATTTTTTTCCAAGTAATATCTTGTTCTCTTAAATTTTTTCTTTTTAATAATATTAATTGTTTTGTGTATTTTGAATATCTTTTGTATTTATCTAAATCTTTATTTTTCTTAGCATCATATTTTAATTTTTCACAAAATTTATATAAAATATACGAATACGATAAAAAGTTTTTCCTCTTTTTTGGCTTATGTTTATAAAAAGGTTCTTCAATTATTTTAAACATATCTTTTAACATTATTTCTTCATTTTTACTAAAAGATGGCGGATACACACCAGTTATTTTTGCTCTTATAAAAGATAAATTTTTATAATAAATATTATATTTTAATTTTTTTAATATTTTTTTAATTTTAACATCACTAATTGTTTTAATTTCTTCCTCAGTATATTTATATTTATTTATTTCATTTTGTATATTTTCAATAATCTCAATTGGTATATTTGTAGTTTCTCTTGCTTGAAAATGTGTCAACCAATCTGAAAAATGATTTTTTTTTTCATATGGTAATTTAGGTTTTTTTATTCTACTTTCATCATAATTACTATCATCAACTTCAGGTTTGAATTTATCTATTTCATTACAAATATTACATACATAAATTCCAGAATTTGAAATGCTTAAATCATTTGAACCACAATTAATACAAATATCTCCAATTTTTTTGCTTTTATTATTTAATATAAATTTATAATCATCAAATAAAGATGATTTGCTAACTTTTTTTTCATTAGATTTATCACTTGAATTTTCTGAACTATTATCTATAAAATTAAAAATATTTTTTGAATAAGAAATATTTTCAGTTTTTTTTTTTTTTTTTTTTTTTTTGTTTATTTTTTTTATTTTTTTTTGAAATATTATTTAATATATCCAATTTATCAACACATTTTTTTAAAACTATTTTTTCAATACTACTATTTTCATCTAAAATATCTGGAACATTATCATTAAATTTATCATCTAAACTATAATAATCAGTTAAAATATCATTTATTTTAAAATAATAATCTAATTCACTATAATTATTATTTTCATTATTATATTTAATAATTTCTATTTCATCAAGAATTTTAATTCTGTCTTCTAAATAATTTTCATTTTTAATATTATTTTTATCGTGATTTTCTAATTTTTTTTTTAATTTATTAATATTATTTAATTTTTTTTCATATGTGTTTCTTTTTTTAGATATATTATTAATAAAATTTGTATGTGAATCATCTAGTGAGGTTATTTCAGTTTTATATTTATTTTTTGTATCTTTTGTTTTGAAATTTGACATTAATTAAATATACAAATATTTTATTAAGTTTTTTACTCTTTGTAATAAAACTTATAACAAAATTTATTTTGAGACGATAATAAAATAATTATTTCAAATTTTATATGTAATAACAAATATTCTTAATTAAAATAAATTTATTTATTTGTTTAAATTAAATAAAAATATTTATAAATAAATTAAATTAAAATATTTATAAATGAATTTAAAAATTCTTATTAAAATTTTAAGATAAATATAAAAAATCTATAATATATTTATTTTTTAAAAAATTATTTTCTCATTCTAAATTATATAACTAATGTCTGGTGGTTTAATGCAATTAGTAGCTTATGGTGCTCAAGATACTTATTTGAGTGGAAATCCTGAAATTACCTTTTTCAAGGTCGTATATAGAAGACATACTAACTTTGCCATTGAAACTGTCAATTTGACTTTTAATGGTAATGCTGATTTTGGAAAGGAAGCTAATGTCCTTATTACCAGAAATGGTGATTTGGTTACTAGAATGTATTTAAGAGTTCAATTAAATAGACTTCTTATGAACCAACTTACAGGTGTTTCATCCTTAGATAGAGAAGCTTACTTGTTTGCTTATGTTAGAGAAGTTGGTAATTTCTTAATTGATTCAATTAGATTTGAAATTGGAGGAACTCAAATTGACAAACAATGGGGTCATTGGATGAGTACATGGCATGATCTTACTAAGGATGTTAATAACAACAATGCTTACCGTGCTTTAGTTGGTGATGTTGATGAATTAACTGCTTTGAGATCTCCTGATTCCACTGGATACTTGACTCAAGACTACATCCTTTTCGTCCCTCTTATGTTCTGGTGCAACACCAACACTGGACTTGCTCTTCCTCTTATTGCTCTTCAATATCATGAAGTTAGACTTTGGTTCCAATTCAATGTCTTTGAAAGACTTATTGTTCACAGCAACAATGTTAATCTTGCTAGACTTAACAATGGTGTTGGTGTATTCAACAATGGTTCTCTCTTGGTTGACTATGTTTACATTGATACTGAAGAAAGAAGAAGATTCGCTCAAATTGGTCATGAATACCTTATCACCCAACTTCAATTTACTGGTTCCCAAGCTGTTACTCAAAATCCTCTTAGAGTTACTCTTCAATTCAACCATCCTTCAAAAGAATTCATCTGGAGAATTGTTTCTGGTGCTTACTGGAGCAAAAACTCCCCCTTCCTTTGCTACTCCAACCGTGATGCTTCTTTAGAATCCAACGGATGGGAAAAGGCTCTTAGATATGCTGCTAACAATGTTCTTGCTGGTGAAGTTGCTGTTGGTGATGTTGATGATGCTAATGATGACACTATTGTTGATATTACTTCTGGAAACTATGATGCTTGGAATCAACCTCATGTTGTCACTTCTAATACCAGAAATGCTTCTAAATATGTTGTATTTACATATGTTCCTGGAGCTGGTGTTAATGATGACCCTGTTGGTGGTGTTACACCATTAGATTTGGCTAAATTATTACACGGTGATGATAAGGGAACTTTCCTTTTCAGAAGAAATGTTCTTACTAACCCTGATAGACCTGAATACAATCTTGGTGATTATGTTACCAGATTTAATGTTGTTATCTTCTACACTCAAGTTGATCCACAAACAGGACTTGGTGTTGATGGAACTCTTACTTACCAACTTAGACCTGTTGACAGTGATATTACTGTGAGAGATGTTTCTGTTCCTGTTGCTGACTGGGTTGATAACAGATTTACTACTGAAGCTGGTAATGGTCTTGGATCTCCTATGGATATTTGGGCATGCCTCCAAACTGTTTCTGGTCTTTTGATTAACAACCAATACAACCCTGTTGTTGAAGCTGTTATTCAACTTAACGGTCAAGATAGATTCCAACCCAGAGAAGGTGCTTACTTCAATCTTATCCAAACTTACAACTACCACACCTCTACTCCTGCTAATGGTGTCAATGTCTTCTCCTTTGCTCTTCACCCCGAACAACATCAACCTTCTGGAACTGCCAATCTTTCAAGAATTGACAACACTGTCCTCAGTATGGGTCTCTACAGAGAAATCCCCTATGCTGATCCTTCCAGAACTCCCCCTCCTTTGAGCATTGTTGGAAATACCTCTCAAGCTTTCATCTACTGTACTAATTACAATGTCCTAAGAATTATGAGTGGTATGGGAGGACTTGCGTATTCTAACTAAGCAAAATAATAAAAACATTATATATATTATATTTTTTAAAACTTATTTTTAATTAAATTAATTAAAATTAACTTATTTCATATGAATTACATCCATAGAACCTTTATTTAATATTTTTTATTTATTTAAAATATTTTAAATAAAAATTGAAAATAATATAAAAAATTATTTATAATACATTATTATAAAAACACTATAATACATAATATGGAAAACAAATGTGGTTGGATAAATAAAAAAAAGGAACCTTGTCCTTGGAAAAAAATAGGTAATGATTATTGTAAAAGGCATTCTTGTTATGAAGATATTTATAAACCAGAAGATATTCCAAATATAACATTTTGTTCTGATTGTAAAAATCCAATTGGAATGAATATTATTAATATAAAAATTTGTGATAAATGTAAAGAAAGAGGAAAAATTAATAGAGAAAAAAATAAAGAAAAAAATAAAGAAAATAATAATATTTGTATTGGAAAAAAACCAGATGGAACACCTTGTAAATTTAAAGCATTAAAAGATGATGAATATTGTAAAAATCATCAAACATATAAAAAATGGAAAAAATTATCAGATGGTGGAAATAAAGTTTGTAAAAATTGGATTAGAGGATGTTTTGAAATTGTTGATGAAGATACATATTCAGCTTGTATAAAATGTAGAATTAAAAATTGTGAAATGGATAATAAACGCCATAATAAAAAAGTGGAAAAAGCAAAGGAATTTAATGAAAAAAATAATGATAAAATAATGTGTGAAAATTGCAATGATATTATTAATCCAAATAATTCAAAAAATAACAAATGTTTAAAATGTTATAATACTTATTGTAAAAGTGAGTCTAATCGTAATTCTCGAGATGAATTAAAAAAAAAATTAAGTTATATTAAAAAAGGGGCAAAAGACAGAAATATTGAATGGAATTTAACTGATGAAAAAGTATTTAAATTAATTAAATCTAAATGTAATTATTGTAATAAATTAATTAAATTTAATGGTATAGATAGAATTGATTCAAATAATGCTTATACAGAAAATAATTGTGTGTCTTGTTGTAAAGATTGTAATTATATGAAATTAACATATTCAGTTGATGATTTTTTAAAAATGGTTGAATATTTATTATCCATTAATTTATTGATTGATAAAATACCTAATGAAAAATATTCAAAATTATTTAAAAATGGAAATAGAAATATATTTAGTGCTTTTAAACATTATGCAGAAAAAAAAGATAAAAGTGTTGAAATATCAAAAGAATTATATATTTCAATTATTGAAAAAAATTGTCATTATTGTAATAATCAATTTGAAAATGGATGTAATGGAATAGACAGATTAAATTCCTCAATTGGTTATATAATTGGTAATATTGTTCCTTGTTGTAAAACTTGTAATATAATGAAAAATACTTTAACAAAAGATAATTTTTTCAAACATCTTAAAGATATTTATAATTATAAAATAAATAAAATTCCATATAATGAATTAACAATAAAAGAAAAAATATTACAATTATCAAAAGTAAAAGTTTTAGAACACGAAAAATTTTTAAAAGATAAAGAATTTTATGAAAATTTAGTTTTTAATCCAAAAACTATTGATGAAATTAAAAATATATCAATTAAATTAGAAATATGTAATAATAAAGAATTAAAAGATATTTGGAATTATTATAGAAGAACTGTTTCAAGTTTAAAAAAATTAAAAAATTCTAAATTAATTGGAAGACAAATATATATATTAGTTAAAGATAATAATACAAATAAATATTTAGGTATAATGAGTTTAAGTAGTAGTGTTCAAAGTTGTGAAGATAGAGAAAAATATATTGGATGGAATAATAGTGAAAAATTTAAAAAATTAAATAATATTATGAATTTATCAACTTGTGTTCCTTTACAACCATTTGGTTTCAATTGTAATGGAGGAAAGTTATTAGCTTCATTAGCATTTTCAAAAGAATTAATTGTATTTTATAAAGATAAATATGATGATGATTTATTGGCAATTGAAACAACTTCATTATATGGAAAGTCAATACAATATGATAGATTAAAATGTTTAAAAATGATAGGATATACAAAAGGTAATAGTGTTAAAGATATATCAACAGATATAGTTAAATTATGTAGTAATTATTTAAAAACAAATTATGGTTTAGAGTATCCAAGTAAAAAAAAATTTATAATTATTCAAAATGCATTTGATAAATTAGAAATTTCAAAAGATGAATTTTTAAAATCTAATAAAAAAGGTATATATTTTGGTTATACTTGTTATGATTCAAAAGATTATCTTAATAATACAACTAATATTATGCCTGATACTTTTGATAAAAAATATAAATTATCAACATCAAAAGAAATATTTAATTGGTGGTTAGAAAGATGGTGTATTAAAAGATTTACAAATAAACAAAAATAATTTTTATATATTATAATTTTATTATGTATTTAATAAAATTAATTATTATTTTTATAATGTTAATATTTTTAATATGTTTAATTAAAAAAAATAAAGTTGAAAATTATAATAAAGAAAAAGATAAATTATGTAAAAGATTATATAAAGATAAAGATAATAAAAATTATAAAATAATTAAAAATCTTTTTTCAAAAAATTATTGTAATTATATAATTAAAGAATCTGAAATTTATGCTTCAAAATATAAATGGAAAAAGAAAAGACATACCGATTATCCAACAGTAGATAATGAAATTACTAAAAAATGGTCTATATACAATGATATATATAAAATAGTAAGTTCAACTATTTTTACTGAAATAGCAAAATTATATAATATAAATAAAAATGATTTAGGAATAAATGAAATATTTATTGTTAAATATAATACAGGAGGACAAACAGAATTAGCATATCATGAAGATGGTAGTGAATTTAGTTTTATAATAGCATTAAATGATAAATTTACTGGTGGAGGAACAACATTTAAATTTAATAAAAAAAATATTCAATTATCAATTGGTGATTGTTTAATATTTTCAGGACAGAATACTCATAAAGGAAATGAAATTATTACTGGAACTAGATATATATTAACCGGATTTTTAAATTATAAAAAAGGATGTAATGATGACTAATTTATTTTATGTATCATTAATTTATTATTATTTCTTATAACTTTTAAAAATGTATTATAATGTGTTTTAATAAAAATATCAAGTTTATTAAATTCTTTTCCAAATAATTCTTTTTTATTTTTTTCTTTTATTTGTTTTTTTAATTCACTTATAACAATTCCATTTTTGGTATTATTTCATTAAATAAATTTAATATTTCATCTGTATTTTCTTCATCATTACTATCATATTCAAATGAATTATTTTCAATTATATCAATTACTTGATTATCTAAATTTTTAATATTATTATATATATTTTTATTTGTAGAAATATATTCATTTATATCATAATATTTAGAACAGGAATTTATAATACTTAATGATGTTTGATTTTTTAATCCAAAAACTTCAAATATTTTGTTATGTTCTAATGCTTTTCTTATAACAGAAATATAATCTTTATCACATCCTAATAGTATATATTTATCTATAAAAGGTAATTTAAACATTATTTCCATTATATCAACAATTATTTTATTATCAGTGCTATTTTTACCAGCTAATCATGATATTTGTATTTCTTCTAATCCATGTTCTATAATTTGTTTATTCCAAAATACATTCATTTGAACTATTTACCAATCTCCATAAACTCTTTTAATTATTAAATTATTATTATTTTTTATTTTATCAAATAATAATGAAAATTTAATATTATTTAAATTGTTATTATCTCCATCTATAAATAATGCGGTTGTCATTATAAATAAAGTATTTAAAAATAAAATATAATATTTACATATAATGGAAAATTTATATTATCAATTATATGTAGGTTTTATAATATTTGGAATAATATTTTTTATTTTTATTTTTAGTTGTTATATGTCAAGAAGTTATTCAAGAAATAATTTATTAGAAAGATTAATTTAATTTTAATTTATAATAAAGAAATTATTATATGTATTTTTAATGTATTCACTTTATGATTTAAAAAGTAATAAAAGATTTAACGAACATTTATTAATTAATTATGATTATAGTTATAAATATACAAATAATAAACAAGATTATTATATTATAAATAATTTAATAAATAAAGATGTGATAGATTTACCAAATACAATATGTTCTTTTTTAAATGATTTATTATATATTAAAAATAGAAATGAAAATTATATTGATATTTCATCTGTTTATTTAGAAAGAATAATATCATATAGTTTTGAAAATTGTAAATATTTATTCTTAAAATATTTATTTAAAATTATAAATTTTAGTATTTATGAAAAAATAATATATAAATTTTCATCTTATATAGAATTATGTAATACATCTTTTTATAAAAAAAATGATTATTATAATCTATATAAAATATTTAAATTTATAAAAAAAAATATAAAAAATTTTAAAATATTGTATAATGATTATTCAATAAATAAAATCATAAAAAATCAATATTATAATAAAAAAATTAAAAAAATATTTAATATTGAAAAGTTTAATCCAAAATATTTTTTAGATGAAAATGTTAAATTAAAAAATGTTAAAATAATATTAAAAACACAAAATATTTTAGAAATAATGATTTCATATTTATTTAATTTTTACACACTTGAATTTATTAAAATATTGCATTATATACATAAAAATAATTATAAACTTAAAATTAAAAGTTGGATTCCTCTAAATTATACATATTTAGAAAATAAACATAAACAATTATTTATTAAAAGTTATTTAAAAATAAATATAAGTAAAAAATTTTATGATATGAGATTAATAAATAATAATATTTATAATAAAAATATTAAATTTATAACTTAAATTCTATTATATTCTATTTTATCAATTAATACTCTATCTAAAATATCATAGATAGAACTTATCATTTCAACTGTAAAATTTTTATTAAATAATTTTGGATATTTCTCTTTAATAATATCCAAATCTTCCTTATTTTCTTCAGGACATAATATATGTGATATTCCTTGCTGTTTAGCTCCAAATATTTTTTCTTTTAATCCACCAATTTTTGTAATTTGTCCTTGTAAATTAATTTCACCTGTCATTGCATATGTATTATCTGTTTTAATTTCAGTTAATAAACTAATAATTGATAAACAAATTGTTCCACCAGCACTTGGACCATCCTTTGGTGTTCCACCCTCTGGTAAATGGACGTTAATTTTAACTGGATTTTTTTCCCATTCTTTTAATAACTTATCTTTAAAAATATCTGGTAAAATTCTCCAAGCAACAGTTTTAGCTACAATAATACTTTCTTTAATAACATCTTTTAATGAACCAGTGCATTCAATATCTAAAATATTCTTTGATGGCATAAAACAACTTTCAATTTGTAATGTTCCACCTATCATAACTGAATCAGAAGCCCATAATCCATTAGTATTTCCAATAGCAGGTTTAGTATCAACAAGTTTATATGTCATTTTTGGCTTTAATTTAAAAATCTTATTATCAATAAAATCTTTTGTAATTTCAAATGATTTAATATTTTCTGTATATCTCATTAAATTAATTTCTGAAATAATATCCTTAAGTTTTTCTTTAAATTTTCTAACACCACCCTCATTTGTATATGAATATATAATATGCTCTAAAACATCATTATTAAAAATAATACTAATATCTTCCATATTATACTCTTTTAATAATTTTGGAATTAAATGGTTATGTGCTATATTTAATTTATCAGTAATATCATAATTATCAACCTTAATAACCTCTAAGCGATCATATAACGGTTTTGGAATATTCTCTCTATAATTATATGTAAAAATGAATAATACTTGTGATAAATCAAAATCAATTCCTGAAAAATATTTATCATTAAAATGGTTATTCTGTGTTTTATCAGTTAAATGCATTAAAATATTAAAAATTTCTTCTCCCTTATTAGTATTAGAAACTTTATCCAATTCATCAAAAAATATAATTGGATTCATACATTTTGAATGAATAATAGTTTCAATAATCTTTCCAGGACAAGAACCAACATAAGTAAAACCATGGCCATCTAAATATGCTCCATCCTGAATTCCTCCAAGACTAATAAATTCAAATGGTCTATCTAATGATTTAGCAATAACATTCATTAATTCTGTTTTACCAACACCTGGACTTCCTTCCAATGCTAAAATATTACCACTCTCTTTTGGATTAGAAATATTCTTTGCTATTGTTTTTAATAATTTATGTTTAGATTCTTTATGACCGTAAATTTCTGAATTTAATTTTTTTTCAATATTATTTAAATGACTTTTAATTTTTCTTTTACCAGAATTATTACTAACTGATGATTCTATATAATTATCAAATGGAACTTTTAAAATTTTATTAATCCACCTTTTATATTTACTCTTATCACTATCATATTTATTCATCGATTCATAATCACTAATCATTGGTAAAATAACTGATTTATTTTTATTCGTAATTTTTCTATCCAATACATTTAATAAATCAGGCTTCTCACTACCTTTTGAAATATACTGTTCTACATCTTCTAATAATGATGAATATTTATTAATATCTTTTTCATTCATATCTTTAATATACTTTTCTAATGCTTTATTATTACTTCCAAATGATAATAATCTTTCATATAAACTATTATTACTCTTACTATTTTTATTATCACCACCAAGTTCCTTCTCAAAAAAACCATTAATTGTTGAAATTATAATTTCATCATCCATTTTTCTCTTAATTAATTTTTTCTCATCTCTAATAAATTTATTAAAATCAAAATTATTGTTATTCTTATGACTTTCTTTTAATTTTTTTATTAAATCATTTCCACAAGTAATTTGAATATTAATACAATCCTTTGTAAAATCTGAATAATTCTCATTTAATGTATTCTCAATATCTTTTAATTCATTCTTAAATGTTGTAATCACCTTATTAAAATTATAATCCGGATTATTTGTTATTATTGAACTTAATATATTTAATACCTTTTTATCACCACTCATTCTTTCCATAGTGTATTCTTTATAATCACTATAAATTATTTCATGAACCTCATCATTTTCTTCTTCTTCATTATCATCACTTTCTTCTTCTTCATCACTTTCTTCTTCATCACTTTCTTCAGTTTCATAATCTTCATCACTACTATCATTATTACTGCTTTCATCATCACTACTTTCATTATCATCATCACTACTTTCATTATCATCACTACTTTCATTATCATTACTACTTTCACTTTCATTTCTATTTTCTTCATCTTCAATTATAGTATTATTATTATTATTAGATATATGAGAACTAGTTAATTCTACATCATTTGTGAATAAAGAATTAATAGTTTCATAATCATCATGACTTAATTTTTGTTTTTTATTAAAATGAGACATAATATCAATTATAAAATTATATTTATATATAATTTTAAAAATTAAAAATAATAATTAGATGTTTTGTATGAGACAATTATTAATAACGGTTTCATCAATAATTTCAATAGTTTTATTTATATTTTTAATAATTTTATTTGAGTTATTTGAAAAGTTTTTTCTTAATTTATTATTTTTAAGAGTATTTTTAATAAAATTAATTTTTTCTATTAATTCATCACTTTTATCAATGAATTCATTTATATTTTCGTCATATAAATTAATTATAATATCATATTCATTATTTTGTGTGTTATTATTTTCAATAGTATAATTCATATAATAATATAAATATAATTAAAATAAAAAAATATGAAAATTTTATACTATTTTATAGATTAATATCATTAATCATTTTCTCATATTCTTCTTTTCCAAATTGTTGTATTAATTTTTGTTCTAAATCATCAGCATCAAGTTTATCCAAATCAATATTTTCCATATCTTCAGTCATAATATTATTAGAAATTAAATCAGAAAATATATCATTAATAACTGTGGCGTTTTTATCATCTTCTATTTTTTTTTTGTTATAATGTTCTATTCTGTCATTTCTTAAATTATCACCTGATTCTTCAATATTATCATCAATGTTAGATTTATATTTATATTTTTGGACATATTCAAAATTTTTTATATAATTAATTTTATTGTCTTCTGAATAAATATTTTTATTTTCACTATCTTGTTCTTTAATTGTTTTTGTATATTTTTTTACATCTTTATCAAAATCTTCTTTATTTTCATCTTCAGGTCTAAATACAACAAGGTCTTTATTATTATTAATTTGTTTGGAATAATCAAATTCACTGATAATACATTTATAAGGATTATTTTTTCTTTTTTTTTCAGCTTCAAATTGATTTTGTTTTAATAATTCAGTTTTTTGTTTATACAAATCTTTAAATTGTTTTTCAGTATATTTATTATCAGATTGTTTTGGTATAATTTTATTATAAATGTCTTCTGTTGAATATTGTTTATCTGTGTTGTAAATAGTATTTATTTTTTTATTTTGATAATTGACATTTCTTTTTTTATTTAATATCATATTATAAATATTATACTTAAAATATTATAAATATTATAACGATTTTATTTTTTATAAAATAATATTATCAACCTTTATAATGGGTGTAAAAAAATTATTTTCATTTTTGAATGAAAAAAGAATATATAAAAAATATGATAAAATAAATAATTTATTATATGAATTAAAATTAAATAAAAATTCGGTATTTGTTGGAATTGATACAAATTTGTATTTTTATAAATATAATTATACATATGATAATATATTAATTGGATTTTTTAATCAGATAATTAAATTTTTATCAAATGGTATATATCCATTATATATAATAGATGGTGGAACATTAAAAGAAAAAGAAAAAACAAATATTATAAGAAATAATAAAAAAAATAATAACTATCAAAAAATAAAAGAATTATTAATTGAAATAGAAAATAGTAATGATAAAGATAAAATAGATTATTTAAATAAAATAACAGAAAAATTAAAGAAAAAAACACTTAAAATATCAAATGAAAAAATTGATAATTTAATAAAGTTATTTGATTTGATGAATATACCATATATTTTTTCATATGGAGAAGGTGAATATTTGGCTGTTTTATTAAATAATTATGGAATTATTGATTTTTTTTTAACTGACGATACTGACCCTATTCCTGCAGGAATAAATAATATTATAAAATTTACAAATAATCATGTATTATATTTAAATAAAGAATATTTATTAAAAGAATTAGAAATAAACGAAAATCAATTGTGTGATTTCTGTATTTTATTAGGTAATGATTATAATAGTTTTAATATGAAAAAATTAAAACCATTTGAAATATTAAAATTAGTAAAAAATAATAATATAACTGAAATATTAAATATATTTAATATTGATGAAGAAAATTTTATAAATTTAAAAAATATATATTTAAACTCATCTAATGATGAAAAAGATTATATTTTAAAAGGACATACAAATAATGATAATATTATAAATATGACATATAAAAATAATAGTATTATATTAAATCAATTTTGGAATGAATTAAAGGAAGTTTTAATTAATAATGAAAATTCACTAAATTTAAAAAGAGATATTATTAAAAAAATTAAAAAAACTAAATTTAATACTAATGAATTATTAAATTTTTTAAAAATTAATGTTAATAATATTACAAATGATGAAATAGATAATATTAAAATAACATTTAGTTATTTAGATAATTTTAGATAAAACAATAAAAATTGAATTTAAAATATTAAAAATAATTAAGATATAAATATGGAAAATATTCAAACTAAACTTGATATTTATAGAGAAAAATTATTAGATAATCTATCACATAGTATTATTAATAATAATATTCATAATGAAGTAATAGATAATTTAATTGAAAATATAATGGAAAATAAAATTATTCATAATTCAAATTTTTTAAAATTTCCAAATATTAAAACAGAATTATATCCATATCAAATTAATAATGTTAATTGGATGAATGATATTGAAAATAAAAATTATGACGATAATTTTGAAAACACAAGTAAAAATATAGATTTAAAAGGTGGAGCATTATTTGATGAAGTAGGTATGGGTAAAACATTACAAATAATAACTTTAATAAATTTAAATAAATCAAAACTTACTGACAGGTTAATTTATAAAAAAAAATTATATACAAAAGCAACATTAATTATTGTTCCAAATCATTTATGTGGTCAATGGTTAAGAGAATTTGAAAAACATACAATTAAACCATTAAATATTTTAAATTTATTAACAAAATCACATTATAAAAAATATACACATTTAGATTATACAAATGTAGATGTTGTTATAATATCATCTAATTATTTTATAAATTGTGATTTAAAATTGTCTGATAGAAATATTTTTAATTTTGAAAGAGATGTTTTAAAAAAGGAAGTAAATATATTTAATATTTATTGGAATAGAGTAGTAATTGATGAATATCATGAATATGAAAATGAATCATTATTTTATAAATTAAATTATTTAGAAGCTTCATTTAGATGGATATTAAGTGGAACTCCATTTAAAAAAAATAGCGAAGATTTAAATAAAAATAAAGAACTTAGTAAAAAAACAAGATTAAAAAAGAATAAATTAATACCATTAAGCTTTTTTTCAAGTTCACCGATTGAAAAAATATTAGGATATTTAGCATTTAATAATAGTGTATTGGTAAATATTAATTTATATGATTTTAATAATTATAATTTTGTTTTAAATCATTTTAGTAGAAATACACAAAATAATAATTTAAAGATATTAAAATTACCAGAAATTGAAGAAGAAATTGTAATGTTAAATTTTTCACAAACTGAAAGAATGATATATAATTCATATTTAACAGATAAAAATAATAATGACGATGATATATTTTTAAGACAAATATGCTGTCATCCATCTTTAGTGGATGATTTAAATAATGATGATACGGGGGCATTTTTATCATTAGATGGTATGCATCAAAATATTAAAGATAAATATTTAAAAGAATATGAAAATTTAAAAGAAAAATTAAATAGAAATAAACAAAATTATAAAAATGTCCAAAATAAAATAGAAGAGTATAAAGAAGAATTTAAAGAAAAAAATCTTGAATCAATAACTACTAAAATTAATGAAAGAAAAGAAAGATTACAAGAATTAAAAACAGAAGAACAATTAATTATTAAAAAAATAAGTTCAAAAGAATCATCAATTAAATATTGTATAAATTTTATGGAAATAATTAAAAATGTTGATAGTATAACAAATCAAGATTGTCCTATTTGTTTAGGAAATATAGAAGAAGATGATATTGGAATAACAAGTTGTCTACATTTATTTTGTTATAGTTGTATTAAACAAATTATAATGACACAAAAAAAGTTTGGAAATACAAAATGTCCTAATTGTAAAAATTCAATTAAAATAAATGATGTGTTTATAATTAATAAAACAATTAATAAAGAGGTAAATAAATATGGAACAAAAATTTCATACATTATTGATTATATAAAGAAAAGTCCAAAAAAATATAGAATAATATTTTCTCAATGGGATAAATTATTAAATAATGTTGGTAAAATATTAGAAGAAAGTGGTATTAAAATATTATATTGTAAAGGAACACCTTATCAGAAAGATAAAGTATTAAAATTATTTAGTGATAATAATGAAAATAACGAACATAGAATTATTATGCTTTCATCAGAAAAAACAGCTTCAGGTTCAAATTTAAGCAATGCTGAAGAAGTTATATTTTTAGATCCGATATATGGAAATAAAGAAAGAAGGAAAAATGTTGAAATTCAAGCTATTGGAAGAGTAAGAAGATTAGGAAATAATTTTAAAAAAATAAAAGTATTAAAATTAATAATTAAGGATACTATTGAAGAAAAAACATACAATGATAATCAGAATTAAAAAATATTTTTTTGTAATTATATTTAAATATTTAAAATTAAATATATATTAATGTCTAAAAAAAACAATCAAGTTATTTCAATTGATAAATTTAATAAAATTGAAGAGTTATATTACAATCGTGCAAATGAATTTTATATAAATTTAGATAAAGATATAATGTTAGATGTTTATTCAATTATAACAAAAAAACATAAAAGAAAGAAAAAAATATCATTAAGATTTTTAGATTGGTTTGTAACTAAATATTGTAAGTTATATTCAATTTCAATTAATGTAAATAATCAATATAATAAAGAAAATAAATATAATATTAATAATAGATATAAAGCTCAATTAAAATCATTTCATAAAATTTATTTAGATCCTTTTAAAAGAACAAAAGAATCGTTTAAATTTATTTATAAATGTCAAGAATATGAATTTATAACTAGTTTATGTCAATTAAATTTTATGAAATGGATGGTTGAATATGATATTCTTAAATATGTTATAGATAATTATGAAACATTAATTGAAAAAGTTGAATATGTAAATAATTTACATAAAAAAAATAAAAATGATGAAAAAGCTTCATTATATTCATTTAATTCTTCAAGTTCATTAACAGTTGATTTAGATAATAATAAAGTATCTAACAAAGATAATAAAAAAAGATTAATTTTAGAAATATAATTTTTAATTATGTATACTTAAAATAAATCAGGTATAAATACATTTTCATTAATTTCATTTGTGATATTATTAGAAACTTTATTAATATTTTTATTTTCAATGGTTTCATTAAGTGTATATTCTGAATTTTCAATTAATTCTCTGTCAATCGCTACATCTGATAAATTTGAACCACCCAAGAAACACAAACCACCAATAATTCTTGATGAAACCGACTGCATATTATCTACTTCACCATATAATCCAGCATTTACTAATATATCTACAGGTCTTTCAAATGATGCTTTGGCTAAAACACTTGTATTTAATTTAATTGAACCATGTCTTTCTAAACTAATTAAATTTCCTAAACTTGTTTGAATATCCGCAAAAATACTAAAATGACAATAATTAATATCAATACCTTTATTTTTATATGTTTCAATTAATTCATTTATTATTAATGTTCTTACCGCTTCAATACCATATATTCTTTCAACTTCTTTTAAATCATTTATATATATTTTATTTAAATTAATTCCTTTAATTTTAAAAATTTCATTCATATTAATTCCATTTGTTTTAATTATATATTCATAATCTTCTTTTACACCATCATTGTCATATTTAATACTATTATATTTAATTGGTTTTTGAGTAATAACATTTTTAATATTATTAATGCCCTTTATTTGTATTTCCTTAATAAAAATATTTATAAATTCTATGAAATCTTTTATCACATAATTTATAATATTAAATCTAATATGAATAACTGGTTTACTATCATTATCACTATTTGATAATAATGCAATTTGTAATATTTTATTAAATAATATTTTTTTCATTTCTTTTTTACTACCTTTATTATCTTTAAACCTATTTTCCCATTCCTCACATATTCTGGTTTTAATATTTAATAAAGTAATTTCTCTTGAAAGCATTTTTTCTTCATTTAATTCAATTTTAATAATCCAATTCAAATTATTTATATTATTAATACAACTATTCTTATTCGGATTACTCACTGAAAAAATATTATTTATAATTCTATCATTTTTCATTAATTTACTATCAAAACTCTTATTTTCATCATAATAAATAATTATATTATCAATAATATCTTTTATTGACGTATTTATAATATTTGATGTTATTTTTGTCAAATATTTTTCATTCTTATTATATTTATCATCAAAAAATATTGTCATCATTGGACTTTTCATATTTGGAGAACTACCATAAATTTCTAATAATCTTGGAACACCCTCTGTTCCTGCTCCACTTCCTACATTATGAAAAGCACTAATTGTCATTTGTGTTGCTGGTTCACCCAATGTTTGAGCTCCTAACACACCAACCATATCACCTGGCTCAACCATAGAATTATTATAATTCATAATTATATTATCTGATATATAATCAATATGTTTTTTTGTTAATTTAAGATTAAATATACATTTTTTAATATTTAAACTATCTATTAAATAATACTTAAATATTTTTTTTACTAATTTATCATCTATATATTTAAAATTATTATTTTTAATATTATCTTTATCAAATGATAATAAATATGTTGTATCTATTTTTAATATATTATCTATTTTATCTAAAATATATTTAGGCTCAACAATATCACCCTCAAAATTTTCAGTTATTGACAATTCAATTATTCTATCAATATTTATTGGTGATAAAAATTGAATATCACTCTTTGGACTTTTACTTTTTTTATCCAACAAATAATAATTTAATGATGATTTCATTTTAATACTTCGTAATTTATCTCTAATATTTATTATTCTTTCATAATATTTATTATTTTCTTCATTTGTAAATTTTACTTTCTTTAATTCTTCACTTGAAAATTTATATTCTTTTTCAATATCTTTATTTCCTTTATTAATTAATTCAAAATTATAATAATTATATCTTGTTGCATCTAAACCACAATCACCATACACAAATTGATATATTTTATCATATGCGTTTCTAACATAATTGTCATATTTTATCATTATATCCTCACCAGCCTTTATTAACTTTCTTTGTAAATATCCAGTTTCAGCTGTTTTAACTGCTTGAGTAATTAATGAATTTCTTGACACATTTGTTAAAATAATAAATTCTTCTAAATTCATGCCTTTTGTTAATGAAGATTCAACAAAACCTCTTGCTAATGCTGAATCATCATTTTGATGAAAATATGGTAATGTTCTATTATTATAAATTTTTGGAACTCTAACTCCATCATAATCTTGTTGTCCTACACAACCAATCATATGAGTTAAATTATCTTCTTTACCTTTTGATTTTGATTTAATCATTATTTTATTATTATTTTCATCATTTAAATTGTCAATAATGTATTCTCCAATTGTTGGAACAATAGATTGCATTAAATTAATACTATCCATTTCAAAATTGTCATTTTTTGAATTTAATATATTATTTTCAAATTCTGTTAATTTATATAATAATTCAATCTTTTTTGTTTTAAATAATTGTTTCATACTTTTATTTATTTCATTGCCAATTAAATAATCATTTAATGAAATTGTGAATCCATAATTTAAATTAAAATTAATTGATAATTTTGTTATATTGTCTATTATTGATTGTGTCATATCTGGACCATATATATTCCAAACATCTTGTATTATAGTATTATTTTTATCTTCTTTGATACTTTTACCATCAATAAATCCTTCAATTATTTTACCATTTTTAATTATAATACTATCATTTTTTAATGATACTTTATTTGGTATTATTAAATCAAAAAATGTTTTACCAGAATAATTTTTATTTTTATCCATTATTTTATAATCTTTCAAATTTGTGCTTGTTAATAAATCAATACACAAATCATTATCTATTTTTTCACAAAATTTTGTTATGTTATATGGTGCAATAATTGCATCATACACCGCACCAACTATAGGTAATGAACTTTTAGCTGATATAATATTACTTTTTACATTTGTTAAATGTTCCAATTCAATCTCTGTTAATATACTTTGAACTGTAAATATATTCATTTCATCACCATCAAAATCTGCTCCATATCCAGCACATACAGATGGATTAATTCTAATTGTATTAAATCTATCATCATTCTTAATCTTAATATAATGCGCTAATGAACCATATTTATGTAATGTTGGTTGTCTGTTTAATAATACTATATCACCATCAATTAAATGACGATCAACTACATCACCCATATTTAATTCAATTGTTTTATTATTATTATCAAGTGATGTTGTTTTTCCTGTTCTATTTGATGTTATTGAATTAGCTCCAGGATATATATTACTACCTTTTTGAACTAATTTTGTTAATTTTGTAATATTATTAGGTGTCACTATTTCAGGATATGTTAAATTTTTTGCAATTGAAACTGGAACATATGCCTGATTCATATCTAACAACGGATCAGGTGAAATTACAGTTCTACCATATTGATTAACTCTTTTACCCATTAAATTACCCCTAATTCTACCTTTTTTAGCTTGATTTTTAGGACCTTTAATCTTTGTTACTAACGACGCATACAAATTTGTTGTTCCTGGTTTATTTGTTTTTAATGCCGCATTATCTACATAACACGCTATTTCCGCTTGTAATTGATCTATATGCGCTTTTGAATGTTTTATTAATGTATCATTATTTTTTTCTTTCTCTTTTTGCTTTTTTACATTCATATTTGTTTTATAAATTTTTGTTAATCTCATTGTTAATGTACTTTCTTGAATCGAATCACTTAATGAATCACCTTGATATGATGTTCTTATTGACACTGGAGGAATTGGTAAAATTTCCACCATTAAATCTTTTGGATGACATGTAATATTCAAAATTTCACTTTCACTATCTTTAATATTCTTTAATATATTAAAAACCTGTTTGGTTGATTTTTTCTCAATTTCTATTTTACCATTTATTTCTCTTTCAATACTAACAATTATCTCTCCATTCTTTTTCTCACCCTTAACTTTTCCAACTGGTGTATTACAAATATGACAATTCTTTAATTTTATCTCATCTTTTAATTTCTTAATTCTTTCTTTATTCTTTTTTTTCTTAACTAATTCATATAATTCATTATAACTTTTATTCCATAATAAAGAAGAACAATGAGAGCAAAATATATTTAATATACTTATTACCTCGTCAAAAAATTTAATATTAAAAACTTCATTACTTAATTTTAAATGACCAAAATGACCATCACAATAATTCATCTTATATTGACAAGTTTCACAAGAATATGAATTATTATTTACACCCATTCTTTTATCTAATAAACCATTCTCAATCGGCTCATTACATTGTTCATATAGATCGGATGTTTCAATACCATCTTTATTATGATCTAAAGCAGACATTTGTAAAGCCTCTTTATTTGTTAATACTGAAAACTTAATGGCTTTAATAGTAGCCGTTTCATAAGTATATATAGGCTTATCATTATTATTCATTTCTTTATATATTATATTACTATATTCTTATTTTATTTATATTATTTATATTATTTTTCAATTTTTTAAAAATTGAAAATATTGAATAAATATAAAATTATATTATTATGAATGATTAATGGCAAAAATAAATAAACCTTGGAGTGAGAAATATAGACCACAAAATATTTCTAATATTATATCACATGATAGAATAAAAAATACTATATATAATTTTCTAAAAAATAATAATTTACCAAATTTACTATTCTATGGTAAAGCAGGTTTAGGTAAAACATCTTTAATATTAGCATTCATTAAAGAATATTATAATGATGATTATGATAATTATGTTATTAATATTAATGCTTCTGAAGAAAGAGGAGTTCAAACAATTCGTGATAAAATTGAACCATTTTGCAAATTATTATATAATGATACTAAATATAAATTAATTATTTTAGACGAAGTTGATTCTATGACTATTGAAGCACAAAATATTTTAAGAAAAATTGTTGAAAAATATATTCATAAAGTTAGATTTTGTTTTATATGCAATTATATTAAACAAATTATATTGCCATTACAATCAAGATTTATTATTTTCAAATTTAATCCTTTGACCAAAAATTATTTAATGAATTATCTTGAAACAATATTTATTAAAGAAAACTTTTATATTACCAAAAATTCATTACAAATTATATATAAATATTGTAATGGTGATTTAAGAAAAATGTTAAATATATTTAATTCATTACATATTTATAAAAATGATATTATTAAAGTTAATGATATTAGAAAATTAATATTATATCCATCTAAAAAAAATATAATCAATATATTTAATTATGTTAAAAATAATAATTTAAATAATAGCATTATTAATATTTCTAATTATATTAAAATAAATGATTTATTAATTAATGAAATTATTATTGAAATGTATGATATTCTAATTGATTTTATTATTAATAATGATTATAATATATTTAACAAAAATAAAATTATTAATATTATTAAACATCTGTCAATTATCAATCGCAATATTTATAACAATACAGATAATAATATTATATCACTAATATCAATATTTTTTTTATAAAAAAAATTGAATTAAAAGATATAATATAAGTTAATAATATAAATATGTCAAGGTTTGGTATTCTTGATGACGATTATAAGGAACAAAATGTTTCTAAATCAATTGATGATGAAATAGATAATAAATATTTTAAATCTAATAGCAAAAAATCTAAATTTGTTAAACCTAATTTAAATAATAATAGATTGCAAATTAAAAATATTGATAATGTTGATGAATTCTTAGATACAAAACTTGAAAATATTTATAAATTATATTTATTTCATAATAATTATGAAAATTGGAATAATATTGATAATTTTGAAAACATTTTTAATATTGAAAAATGGAAAGATATTCCTGAAGTATTTAATTCTTTAATTCAAAAAAAAGATAAATTATCAACTTATAATTTTTTTCTTATGAAAAATAAAATATCACCTTTATGGGAATCTAAAGAAAATCGAGGAGCTGGAAGAATTAATATTCAAATATTTGATTTGGAAGAAAGTTTAAATGTTTTTAAGATATTATTAATTAATATTATTAATAAAACATTTTTAAAACCTTTTAATAATAGAAAAACCAATGTAAATGGTTTTGCTTTTTTGCCCAAAAAAAATAAAGAAAATAATTCATACCAAATTATTCAAATCTGGTTTTCAAATAATATAATTAAAAATATTTCTGATAAAATTGAAAATATTTTAGAAAATAAAATTTTTAATTTATTAAAAAATTATTCTGTAAGAATTAAAATTCACAAACCACAATTTTAAATTTAATTAAAATTAACAATACAAAAATTTTTATATAAATATTTAATTATTTTAATTAATTATTAATCACTTTTCATTAATATATCATCTTCATCATCACTAAAATCATAATCTTGTGATATTTTCTTTTCATCTACTGGTGATAATGCTATAACTAAATCCGCTAAATCCGCTACTACATATTTTATACTTAAAATATCATCATTCTTCATTAAAATTAATATTTGATTACTCAATGGACCACATTTATTAAATAATATAATATTTTTTAATTCATAAATACCTTGAGCTATTTTACAATTTATATTATCAGCCCATTCAATACTTATCCCTCCTTCTTTTTCAGTGTAAGTTTTCTCTTTTTTACCACAATCACCCTTACACGAAAATATAAATTTATTTTTTGAACATTTAATTTCTACATAATCTGAAATATTATTCATCTCTTTACATATTTTATGAAATACGGAACTCTTCATTGTAATACTAACATCAAATGGTATTACTCTCGGCTTTTTTTCTTTATATTCTAATTCCATTCTTTTAAAATTACTTACAGTTAGTGATTCTTCTTTTTCATTTGAACCTTCAATTTTAATTGTTTGTCTATCTTTTTCATGTATATATAATGACAATATACTTGCTGGTTCAATCGGTTTAATATGAATATTTAAATGTTCTAAATTAATCCCAATTTCTTCCTTATCATATTTTGTGTAAAATTTATTAAATTGCTTACCTTTAAATTGTAATTTTATAAATATTGATTTACTATCATTTGATGTTGCTATTTCTAACCCATAAAATTCTTCATTCCCATCTGCATCTATCTTTCCAGTTTTCTTTTTAACGACCATTGTTACTTCATGAACTACTCCATTTAATATTTCAATTATATCTTTAAAAGGCTTGGAATGACAAGTCTCAGCATAAAAAATCTTATTATCATAAATATTTTTCATTTTATTTATATTTATAAATAGAATATAATTTATAATTCAATTTTTTTTATATAATTTATATATAATGACATTTACCCTTGTTAATCCACAAATTGATAATAAATACAAAACTTCCAATAATGATACATTAGAAGCAGCACAAAATATATGGGACAAATTATCTAAAAATACCAAACAATATGTTCCTGAAAGTTTCTTTTCCTTACAAAAAGGTGGTAAATTATTTCACTTTAAAGTTGAAGAAACACTTAATAATGATGATGTATCATATAAGATTTCATCTTATAAATGTGATAAAAATGACAAAAACTTTGTTAATTTCTTAAAAAAGCAATCTGGTGGTAAAAAAAAGAAGAAGAAGAAATACTTTGATACTTCTTCTTCAAGTGATTCAAGCTGTTCAAGCGATACAAGTGATACAACTGATACTACTATTAATACTGATGATCTTGTTTATAGATTTAAAACCAAAGACAAAGTTCTTTATTCTAAATATAAACCCTCAATTATTACTTATTATGATATTTATGACACCGATTATCTTTTACCAACTTATTACAGTAATATTGAAGTTAAATTTAAACCATTAGACACTATTCTTTTATTCTAAAATAATTATTTTTTATCTTTACGATTAAATGTTCTTTTTAATTGTTCTCTTCTTGTGCCTTTTATCTTTTTTTGTTTTTCAATTGATTGAATAATACTTTTCATCACTTTCTGATTTTTAATTTCATTTTCATTTAATGCATTTAATATCATTTGTGTATCTATTGGAGCCTGTTTAACATATGTATTTTTTATTAATTTACCATCCTCTAATATAATTCTACCCTCACCCATCTTTTCTAAATGAACCATTATTTTCTCATCAATTAATTTTTTATCTTTCTCTATTTTTTTACTCCTAATTTTATCATTTTTTACTTTCTCATTTATCTCTATCTTTAATTTTCTATTTTCATCATCCATATCTGTATACATCTCCACCAATTTTACTAATGCATCCATATCCTCATACTCAACATATTCACTATTACCTAATTCATCCATATTAAAATCTTCTTCATTATTAGATGTTAAATCATTTGTATTTGATATTTTTGAACCATCTACATCATCAATATTAATGACTTTTGTTTTCTTAAGGTTCTTTTTAATTTTACGAATTATTTGGGAATCTGTCTCCATCTTATAAATATTTATACTTTTATTTATTTAAATAAATTTATTCTTCTGTTAAATCAAATATAATCCAATCCTTAATGTTATTCATTATTATATAATTTAACACAATTAATAAACATTGACAATACTTTTTATTCTCACCATACTCTAATACATACTTATCCTCAAAATTTTCAATTAATATAAAATCTTCAACCTCATAAATACATTCCATACAATCATAATTATTTAATATACCTGTCAATTCCTTAAAATCATTTAATCTATATATTGCTTTATAAAATAACTCCATCTGTAAATTTGTATCATTATCATCCTTTATTCCCGAATATAAATTCTTATTATCTTCATATCTTTTATTATAATATTCCATAAATTTATTTAATAATAATGCATAATACTTTTCATCTAATATTTTCTGTTTTTCTATTTTATTCTTTTCTTTTAATTCTTCATTATATTCTTCATATTCTATTAATTCTTCCTCTTTATTATCTATATTATCTTCTTTATCCACTAAATCATCTATCAAATTATCTAAATTATCTTCAACAAATTTACTTAAATCCATCTTAATTATAATCTTTATATTCTACCATTTTTATATATTTTCAATTTTTATACTCTATATCTATTAAAAAAAATTGAAAAAAAAATTGAAAATAAATTCTAAAATAAAATATAATTAAAAGTTAGATAATATTTATTGTTAAGAATGCTCGCTCAATATAAACCTGTTTTCCCCACTCTTAATGAACTTTCTACCTATAATGGTAAGAAAGCTTATGTTCCTTTATCGTTTGTTAATGATAATGGTGAAGAAGCTAATAAAACAGATTATTATATTACACATTTTATTAAAGAACAATATGGGCCTCTTCCAAGAGAAGGTGGTAAATTTAACATTACAAGAGAACAAAGAAATTGTTTTAATACAAGATTAGATAAAAATGATAATAATTCTAAATTAATTATTGACGATCATGATATTTTTGAATCTTCTTATGAAGACCAAAAAGAAAAGATTTATGAAAATAATACTTTATATGAAATTAAAAAAGATAAAAAAGGTAAAGAAACTAAGAAAGAATTATTTCAATTTATTAATTGTATTAAAGAAAAACAAAATGAAGAAAATGTTTATGGAATGAGATTAAATTTTAAGCCTAAATATTTTCCATATTATAATGATGAAAAACTTGATGATAATAATAGAAGAAATATGAATAATCTTATCTTTCCTAAGAATAAGCCTACAATGAGAGGGGATAAACTTAAAGAACATAAGAATAGTTTGGAATTTGATATTAATTATCCTCAAGGTTCAACTGAAATTAAGAAAATTAAATATAAAAATGATATTGAAGAAAAAAAAGAATTTAGTATTAGAGTTATTTACCGTGAAGTTGTTCTTTCTAAAGATTTAACAGGTGATGTTGATGGTATTCGTTATATTAATGAAGATACTAAAAAGCCTGATGAATATAATAATAATGATTTAGATGATGAACAAAATTTAACTCAATTTATTGAAGATTATGGACAACCAACTAATGATTTAATTATTGAAACACCCGAAGAACTTGAAAAATATTGCAGACCTGGTTCTTATTATAGATATGGAATTAGTTATGAATTTCAAAATGAAAAATCAATTCCTAAAAAGGTTGTTGAATGTGGAGTTAGATCTTTTTGTCATTTTGTTGAAATTATTTTTATTAAACAACAATATACAAAATCAAATAATAACAATAATAATGCTGTTAATCAATTATATAAGAAAAGTTCTATGATTTCTCCTGTTAATAGTGTTTTTAAATTTGATGAAAAAGATAATACCAATAAATCATCTGATAATAATAAAACTTCTGATAATAAAAGTTCAGACAATTCAAGTGATGCTTCTGGTTCTGATTCTGGTTCTGATTCTGATTCAAGTGATGATTCTGGTTCAGAATCAGACTCTGATTAAATGATTTAATTAAAAATATTAAATTTTCATAGTTTTTTTTAATTTTAAAAATATTTAAATATTAAATATTATTTTTTTTTATGTGTTTATTAAGTTTAAATAATGAAGAAATAAAAAATTCCATTTTATCAATTAATAATTTCAAAAATAATGATGACACAATTTATTTATTAGAGATTGATGATTTTATTAATTATAATGACCTTGAAATAATGAAAATTAAAAATAATATTATTTATTTTTCATTATTTGACACAGAATTAATTAATAAATTAATAAATTTAGATAATAAATTATCTTCAGTTATTGAAGACATTATAAATTCAAATAATGATATTAAAGTTTTATTTAATGATACTTTTAAATATTTTCCTATATTAAATAATATTGATGATACATTTTTTATTAAAGTATCAAATAATAATAAAACTGATTTAATTAAAGATATGACAATTATTTATTTAAAAACTACAATCCAAATATATATCAGTTCAAAATATAAATGTTCATATATAATTCAAAAAATATCAACAATTAATAAAAATGATGACAAATTAAATGTTATTAAGTATGATAATTTATCAAGTAGTGATAATAGTAGTAATAATAGTATTAATAGTGATAATAATAGTAGTGATAGTGATAATAGTAATGATAATAATAGTAATGATAATAATAGTAATAGTAATAATAGTAGTGATAATAATAGTAGTAGTGATAATAATAGTAGTGATAATAATAGTAGTGATAGTGATAATAGTAGTGATAATAATAATAGTGATAGTGATAATAGTAGTGATAGTAATAATAGTGATAATAATAGTAATAGTAATAATAGTGATAATAATAGTAATAGTAATAATAGTGATAATAATAGTAATAATAGTAGTGATAATAATAGTAGTAATAACAATGATGTAAATATTAACAATAAATTTTATGATGATACTGATTCATCTAAACAATTATCAGACAATGATTATAATAATACTATTAGTGATCATACGGATGAAAATAATTATGATAATACGGATAGTATTCATACAGATAATAAAGAAGAAAATAAATTTACTATTAGTGAAAATGATGATAAAAATAAAAATAATGAAAAAAAAAGTGTTAAATTTGAAAAAGTAAATAAAAAAATTGTTTATAAATGTGATAAATGTGATAAAAAATATAAATTTGTAAAATCATTAAATAAACATAAAGATAAATGTAAAAAATAATTAATTATATTATTTTTAAAAAATTAAAAAAGAATTTATAGACATCCACGATTTGATGAATAAATATCAGGATTAATGGATGAATTTTGCCAAGGAGAAACAACTGTCTTAGGATTGGGAATATCTCCTCTAATATCTCTTGAAGAATTTTTTGAATTACCCATAGTTGATGATACAGGAATTGACCTTTGAACAGGAATTAAATTAGGTTCATCAACTGTTACAGGATTTTCAAGAATTTGGAAACCTTTTTCCAATGAAGAATCAGTTTTATTACTATCTGGTAAATAATTATTTGAATTAAACATATTCATTAATTTTTCTTGTTGTGATTTTGATTTATGACTAAAATCACCTAAATTTGCTGGACCAAAATCTCCGGTCGAACCTGGATTAGGTCCAAAGTTTGAATTATCACTGAATTCACTGTTTTGAAAAACTAAAGCTTGATCAAACATACCATTCAACTTATCTTGTGATGGTTTGCTCATTCCATCACCATTAAAATCCATTCTATAATTTGAATCAGCATAACTTACCTTTCTATAATTTTTAGCATGATCCACACTATCTGTTTTACCTCTAAATAATTTAGCTCTTGCTGAATTATCAGGAATATCATTTCCTGTATTAACTTCTCTAATTAATGATTGAAGAGATGTTTGATCCACACCAGCAAGGTCATCTCTATCTCTATTAACATCATTTAATAAAGGATTTGCAAAAGTATTATTTTCAACACTTGTTTGGTCGTTAATAACACCCGCTAAATCTTCTTCATAAGTATTAATAGGTGTTCCTAGTCTCATATCATCATCTTCATTCATTTCATCAAACATCATTTGTTTATTACTTTTATTTTCACTAACTTCAAAATTATCTACAGTATATCCAGGAAAATAAAATAAAACTATAATAATTATTAATAAAACCACTAAACCGCTATTATTCATTTGATTTATATATTATGTTTATAAAATTTTATAGAAAAAAAATATATAAATTATAATATTATATGCATAGTATAACTACATTATCCTTAAATACCATTTCTGAAGGAAATGATAATCAACAACCCGATATGTTAGAAGAATTTAATAAACATTCCAGTGAAATTTTACATATTAAATCAGATTTTAAACAAAAAGACCACAATGGTAATACCCTCTTACATAATTTTGTTAGATGTTCTTTAAAAGATGATAAATGTAAAGAATTATTAAAAGAACTTTTACTTAATTATGATTATAAAGATGAAATTAAAAATGGAATTAATATTCAAGATAATAAAGGTAAAACAGCTTTATTTTTAGCAGTTGAAGGCGGTGAAGATAGAATTGCAGAACTTTTGGAATTTCATTATAATGCTGAAAAATCTATTCCAACTAATAGTGGCGCTGTTATTGAAACAGAACAACAACCTGATGAAACAGAACATGTAAAACAAGAAATTAATAAAAATGATGAAGTTCCTCAAACACTACAATCTATTTTTAATAAAAATACTATTGATGAGCATATTTCATTAACTCCTTCTATTTTTAATAAAATGGATGATTTATTTAATAAAAATGGTGGTGATAATGAATTTAATTCGTTGAGTGATCTAATTAATAATATTCAATCTGGTGGAAAAAGTTATTCATCAAAAAATTATGTTAAAGGTAACAGAGCTTTAAATTTAAATACATTAAGTGAAAATGATAGTGTTTTATCTGATAGTAATAATACTATTGGTGGAGATTTGGCTGAGCTTATGGAAAGTAGAAGCGATTTAGAACATAAGAAATTTGAAAATAAATTACATTCTATGCTTGAAATGAATGAAATTGTTATTAATGATAGAACAATTGAAGATAGTGAACAAAACATGCGTGTCATTAAACGCTTCCTTTATAAAAAAGTTAAAGATGAAAATCCATCACTTAACTCAAGAGAAAAAATGATTATTCTTAATAAAATGGAAGATGAAGAAATTAAAGAAATTTTAAGTTCAATCTCCTCTTTTGATGATTTAATTTCATTAGATGTAAGTCTTAATGAAGAACATTCTAAAAAACAAAATAAAAAAAAACCAGAAAATACAGTTATGGAATCTGAAAGTTTAAATAGTTTAGAAGTTACTGAATTAAAACCAAAAAAGAAAGAAACTAAAAAAAAAGATACTAAAAAGAAAGAAACTAAAAAAAAAGATACTAAAAAGAAAGAAACTAAAAAATCCAAAGAAACTAAGAAAAAAACAAAAAAATAAATTATAAATAATATTTAATGTCATTAACTAAAAAAATTTTAGAAAAACTTCAAAATGAAATTTCTAAAGAAGATTTAAATACTTTATTATTTTCACCTATTTATAATTGTATTTATCCTTATTATTATATGATAATAGTATTATTTGTTTTAATATTACTATTATTAATATTAATTTTATTTATTTTAATATTTAAAAAGTAATCTTTTTTTTATTTTAAATTATAATTAAAAAAATTATCATTTAATTATTATAAAATGTCAGGTGGTTCTATTGTTTTAGTATCTTATGGAGAAGAAAATATGTTTTTAAGTTATCAACCACAGATTTCATATTTTAAAATTATATACAGACGTTATACTAATTTTTCAATTGAAACTATTTTAACCGATTTTCTTAATGTTCCTAATTTTAATAATGTTTATTCTGCTTCAATACCAAAATATGCTGATTTAATGCATAAATCCTGGCTTGTTATTGAATTACCTGAAATACCCGTTTTATTAAATTTTAATGGAGAACCTAATAATAAATTAAAAACTGCTTGGGCGAGAAATATTGGTTATGTTTTAGTTAAATCAATTGAAATTGTTATTGGTAATAGTATCATACAAAAAACCTGGGGAGAATACCTACAAGCATTAGACGAATTTAATTTTAATAATTATAATTCACCACTCAATCAATACATAGGTAATGTTCCACAATTATATAAATTTCAACCCGCAAATACAATCAGAGAAAAATATATTTTATATATTCCATTAAATTTTTGGTTTTGTAATTCTGCTTCACAAGCTTTACCACTTATCTCACTTGATTATGATGATGTTATATTTAACGTCCAATTTAATTCCATCGATCAATGCCTTAATGTTTCACCTACTAATTATATTCAAATACAACAATTTTATGGCTCACCAATATTTAATGAACCATTAGTTCAATTCTCTAATCAAGGTGTTACTTGGGCTACTTTTGACACTTTAGACACAATTAATACCGAAAATAATCCAAATTTCTTTGTATCAAATTCAAATCTATATTACAGAAAAATTTCTAATCAATCATTTACAACCACCGATTTATCCTATTATGACAAATTTAATATCACCGATGTTTTAAATGATTTTTTTAATCTTAATAAACCAACCAACTATTTTATTTATGGATTATGGAGTAAAAGCATTTTTATACCTATCAGTAATGAAACTTTAACATCTAATAATTTAGAAAAAACATATATTTATAAACCATTCCAAAATACACTTAGATTAGGTAGAACATACCTATTAATTGATTACATATTTTTAGATAAACAAGAAAGAGTTAATTTTTTTAATAATAAACACGAATATATTATAGAACAAGTTTATTATACAGGTGAAAAAATAACTAATAATTTAACTGATAAAATTAATTTAGAATTAATTAACCCTTGTTCCTACTATATTTTTATGGCTCAATTATCCTATATGAGTAATCAAAATGTTAATGACCACTTTAATTATACCAATACTTTTATTAGAGATAGAGTTTCACAAGAAACTATTGGATTACCTTTAATTAAAACAAATTCATTACTTTTAAACTCTCAAACTATCACTGGAGAACGAAATATGGACTTTTATAACCTAATTATACCATTCCTTAAATTTCCTAAATGTTATTACCCAAATGGTATGGGTGTTTATAGTTTCTCTCTATACCCTTTTAATATTCAACAATCAGGAACATGCAATTTATCCACATTCTCAAATATAAGTTTTCTAAATAGATATAAAATTACCGACCTTAATAACAATAATTATATTTTCAAATCATATTTTGTCACCACAAATATACTTAAAATTATCCACGGTGTTGGAGCAACCGTTTTTTATTCAAATTATTAAATAATTAAAATTATTATTATTTAATAAATATCAAAAAAAATTTATTTAAGGCTTTTTGCAAGTCTCAGTAAGAATTTTAGTTAAGCATCCAAGGAGATGAGTTTCACTCTTAGCAACTTCATCAGAAGCATCTTTAAAGGCATCTAAAACAGTAATTGGTTGTTTATCAGGTAAAGAACCATTATTTTGACTTTTCAAAGCATTAGCCAATCTGAAAGCATCTTGGAATAATTTACATTCTTTTTTTCTATAATCTTCCAAATCATTTTTTAATTCTTTGACAACATCAACAGAAACTTCATTATGATGACCAAGTCTTTGAACCACACTCTTAAATAGAGTAGCATATTGATCTGATTGTCTAACACTTAAATTTTTTCCTTCTGTTCCAGATTCACAATCTTTAAAATCAACTTCTAATTGAGCACCACCATCCATACTTCCACCCATAAAACCTCTGGCTAAAAGAGGTCCAAGAGAACCAAGTTCAACTTGAGTAATTCTTGGTTGAGAAGCCATTCTTCTTAAATGAGACATAGCATTCACTGTGCTTGCAGAAGAACCGTGTTCTCTGGGGGTCCAAGCCTTGATATTTCTTTTTGTTGCATTTTCGGTAAATTTATCACCACATTCAGTAAGATTGCTTGGAGTTAAAGAAGAAGAGGAAGAGGAAGAGGAGGAAGAGGAAGAAGAATATGTTGCGGGTTCTCCTCTCCATCTTTTAGTAAGGTAGTCAGTATGAGGAAGAGCAGTGAAAAGAACAGGAACACCTGAAGAATTCTTTAGAAGATTAAGTCTAACTTTTTTACCTGAAGAATTAGCTCCACCTGTAGTTCCAAATAATCCAGTGAGGTCTCCTTCTTCTAAAGCGTCTTCATATCTTGGAGGAGCGGATCTTTCACCAGGTAAATCTTCAAATATGATTTTATCTAAAGTTAATTCTTTTCCATCTTCATCAATAAAATTAAAATTATCTTTTAAAATTTTGGCATTTACCAAATCTAAAGGATAAAGTTTTTTAACCATTGAATTTAAATTATTTAACCATTTATAATCTTGATTAAATTTTTGGGCACACCATAAATCAATATCTTCTCTTGTTTGAAAGCTTTTTTCCTTAATTTCTCTTTTTAAATCATTATTAATACATTCAATATTATCAATATCAGTATTTTTAATGATAGTACCATCTGAAGGTAATAAATTTTTCAAAGCACTTTTTAATGTTTCTCTTCCACAAGGATCAAATTCATTAATATTATTAATTAATGCTATTAAATCATTTTCAGAAATATAACCAGTTCCATTTTTTAAGTGATTATAAATGCTGTCTTCCATTATAAACTTTAATTGATTTGCACCAGACATTATTATCTTTATAATTAATTATTATAAAAAAATATTTATAGAAAATAAATAATTATTATAAATTTATAACAAATTAAATAATTTTTCTAAATAGTGTATAATTTCTAATTTTTTATTTTTGTATTTTTCAAAATTTAAATTATCTATATTATTTTCTATATAATTACCACCATATTTAACAATATTATTATTTATAGAATTATTTAATTCATTTTCAATATTTTTAAAATCATCACTAACTATTTTTAATTCATTATATAATTTATTTGTATTATAACCTTTTTGTTTTAACTTATTAACTGTATTTAATAATAATTCATTTATATTATCATTATATTTAATTGTATTCAAAGATTGTTTATAGTCATTATTATCACCACCAGCTAATGATAAAGCACTCATAATTAAATCTGTTGCTCCTTCTGCTTTTAAACCTCTTTCAACATATAATGGAATATTTGTAGATGAAACTTTTGGTGTAGCATTTGCTTGTTTTTTTAATTCATCTATAACATCTATTGATGAAATTTTTTTTTGAATTTTATTTCTTTTCTCATACATTTTAAGAGGTTTTTTTATATTTTCTAATTCAGTTGTTTTATATTTAGGATTATTAGACATTTAATAAATATAATTATTATTTTTTTATAAATTTATATTATATTATGGAAAATTTTAAAGTTTTATTATTGATTTTAATTTTAGTTGCTTTGTATTTAAATAATCAAGAGAAAAAAAACAAAAAAGAAAGATATAAAAAATTAGAAGATGAAATAATTATAATGATATTTGTTGCTGATTGGTGTCCTGCTTGTAAGGATTATAAAGAAAATGAACACAATAAAATTAAAGATGAATTATTAAAAGAAAATAAAAATATTAAATTTAAATTTATTGAAAATAATGAAGAAAATGATGAATTATTTCAAGAAAATAAAATTAAATATTTACCAAGTGTAATTGTTGATAAAAATGGTAAAAAAGAAAAATTAGATAAAATGATTACAACAAAGAATATTAAAGAATTGTTTTGAAAAAAATTATTATTACATTAAATATTTTTAAATAATAATTATCCAGAAATTAAATAATATCTAATACACGAAAATGTTAATATAAATATATTACAAAATATAAAATATAAATATATATTAAACATTAAATTTATTGTATTATATAAAATATTTTGTTCATTATTTTTAAATAATAAATATACACTTATTAAAAATATAAATGTAAATTTTGCTTGTTTAATATAATAATTAGTAGCTGAAATAGATATTTTAATAATATAATTAATTAATTGTTTATTATTATATTTTAATAATAATTTTTTTGGATATACAGTATAATAATTTATTATTTCAAGAGGAGAACCTCTACAACAATTTAACATGTCTTCTGTTAAAATAATATTTTCATTCATTATTATATATATATATATATATACATTACCATAAATAAAACTTTATATTGTTTTGAAAAACATAATTAAAAAATAATTTTAAATATCTATTTATACAATGAGTGAATTTTTTGTGGATAATTCCAATGTATTTGAAGATTATTATGAAATTTTAAATGTTGAAAGTGATGCAACAATTGAAGAAATTAGTAAAAATTATAGAAATATGGCAAGAAAACATCATCCAGACCACGGTGGTAATATTGAAATGTTTGAATTACTATCAAGGGCTTATGAATGTTTATCAGATGATAATTTAAGAAAACGTTATGATTTAGAATATTTAAATAATAAAAATGAAGATAATAAAAACGAACATATGTTAGACTATTTTAAAAGTGGTTTTGATAGATTTAAAATGGAAAATACAAAACCATTAAATGAAGATGAGATTAATAAATTATATGATAATGTTTTTGATAAACAAGAAAAAGATGAAGTTTTAAATGATGATAATATGAAAAATAAAATAAAGGATATTGAAGCAGAAAGAAATATGTATGATATTGAAGATACTGATGATTATTTTAGTAATATGGTAAAAGAAAATGAAAATATTACAGTAAATGATATTTTTGAATTTATGAAAAGTAGAAGTAATGAAACACAATTAACTGAAAGACCTATGATGACATATGATTTAATGGATAATAATAATTTAGGATATAGTTTATTTGATAATAATACTTCATCTGTTGCAGATAGTGGTTTTGCTTCATTTAATAATTTTGGAGATATGAATGTATCAAATGTAAAAAAAGATTTTAATGTGGATAGTTTTAATTCATGGAAAAATGAAAAAAAGAATGATAAAAAATTAACAAAAGATGATTTTGATAATCTATTAAAAGAAAGGAAATTTGAAACATTAAAAATTAATAGTGAAGTTAAAGATAATTTCAAAGATTATAAAAAGACAAAAGAAATTAAAAATTTTATGAAAATTGAGAATGAAATTAATGTTGATGATTTAAATATTGTTGATGATGTTTTAGATAATTAAATTAAGATGAAAATTGTTTATATGCTATACCCATAATTATTAATATAACTAATACAACAACAGAACCAATAATAATTTGAGTTGAACTAATACCTAAACCATCAGTAATACCACCTAAAGCTCCTCCCCATACATTTCCCATACTATCTCCTAATAATTTTGTTCCACCTTGAGTTGCTTTTCCTCCAAGTTTAGCAGCTCCTTTACCTGTTTTAATAGCTCCTTCACCAATTTTTTTAAGTTTAATTTTTTTAATTTTAGGCTTTTTTAATTTTATAAAATTTTCTGTATTATTAATATTTGAATAAATCATTTATATATTTATATTATAAATTTATTTATTGAGTGATTATATCCTTGATTATATAATTCTAATTTTTTTTTATTATTAATATTTATATTATTTATATTAGCAACCAATAATTCAATAGTTATTTTATTATATTTTTTTTTATTATTATTAATAGATTTTAATAAACATTTCATCAATTGATATAAATAATCTTGATGTGAATTAAATTTTTCTATAATAATATTTTCACTTTTTAATTTAATTCCAATTAAATTATCTAAATCATTATCAAAATAATTAATAGGATAATTATTAAGTGTTCCACCATCAACCCATATTTTATTATTAAAATTAACTGGTTTAAATACAAGGGGAATTGATATAGATATTTCAATTGCTTTAATTACTTCCATATCGGGATTATTTTCTTTATCAAAAAAATGTAATGAATTATCATTTAAACACACGCCTGTTATTGCTATGGATTTATTAAATTTTTCAAATAATTCTTTAAAAGTAATTTTTAAAGATATTTTTTTATTTTTTGTCATTTTTTTTATTGTAAATAAAATTGGTTTTGTTGAATATAAACCAATATGTGGATTATCAATTATATCATCAAAAGAATATAATAATAAACTTTCAAAATCTATTTCCATAAGAATATAAAATATTTCATTTGGTTTATATCCAATCAATAATAAAAAACATATAATTGAACCTACTGAAGTTCCACAATATTTATTAATATTATCTAAAAGATTATTTTCATATAATTTATGTAAATATCCTAATATAGTTAATCCTTTTACTCCACCACCTGAAATAACTAATTTATTTTTAATATTTTTTTCACTCATTAAATAATAAAATAAAATATTTTTTATATTAATTTAGTATAATGAGTTATTTAGATAATAATTTTGATGATGAAAATTTAAACCCAAAAGAATTAATGAAACAGATAAAAACAGAAATCAATACAGATAAATCTAAATTAAATGAATTTAGAAATTCTATATATTTAGATTGTATGAAAAAAATTAAAAATGCTTTAAATATAGGTGAAACCGATATTTTTTATAAAGTCCCATCTGAAAATAATGTATATAAACATTATAACTCTAATGAATGTTTATATTATATACAAAAAAAATTAAGAAAAAATAATTTTCAAACCTTTATTGACCTAAAAGAAAATATGATTTTTATAACCTGGAAATACCTAAAAGAAAATTAATTCTTTATTTTTAATACTATGTCTATTACAAGCAATATAATCACTACAAATAAACAAACATATAAAAATGTATTATCACTATATCCCTTTATTTGATTATTATTTATTTTTGTATTATTTTCAGCTAATAATGACAAAATCTTATTAATATTATCATTTAACTTTTTTCTTTCATCAATATTCTCTAAATATTTAGACATTGATGTTTCTAACATCAAATTTTGATATTTTAAATTTTTCTCATCTTGTATCATTTTTTTATATTCATCATTTTTATTTATAATTATTTTTTTCTCAGGAATAGAATAATTCTCAATAACCTTTTCAGGCTTTATAACTTTCTCACTTTTTTTCAAAATACTATTTGATGAATTCAATGATGAATTATCATTAATATTATTTTTAGTAATTTCATTCTGACAAGTAGAACAATGCTTAATATGTTTCATAGCATTTGTATATTTATTTTTTGATGTAATATTTGGATTTAAATATATTAATACACAATCTTTATGAGTTAAACATTTTAGTTTTTTATTATCAGTAAGATTTGTTCCTTCATTATTTTTTAAAACATCATTTACAATTTCTGAAGTATTCTCAATTTCAGAATAATTTTTATCATAAAAATTTTCTTCAGTATTATTATCAAAATTATAAAAATTCATTTATATAATGATATATATAATATTTTATTATAAAATATATATGGTTATAATTAAATAATAAATTAAATAAATTGTGTTTATAAATTATTATAAGTTTATTTTAATAATTATATATTATTTATGAGTGATAATTCATCAAATTCTTCTAATGATAATAATACTGATTTTAAAACAGATTATATGGTAGATATAATTGCTAATTCAGATAAATTAAAACCTGAAGAAAGTAGGATTAAATTTGATAAAAATAAAGATCATAATGTAATACATCAAATACAGGATAGTGTTGTAGAAACAGATGATGATTATTTTGATGAAAAAAGTAATAATAATAATTTTATTAATAACAATACTTTTAAAGAAAAACCAACTAATCAAACTAATAATTATTCAAAAAATAATTATAGTAGAGGTAGAAGTAAAATAAGTGAATATGAAGATGAATTTGAAAAATCAGATAGATATAAAAGTGAAGAATTTTGTGATGATGATGAATATGATGA
>Ga0209264_1000235_pt1 | contig 50629 bp, 50 predicted proteins | sample SaaInlV_DNA_150m_FD_184687 | JGI IMG/M metagenome (GOLD analysis project Ga0209264, IMG submission 184687) | Marine microbial communities from expanding oxygen minimum zones in the Saanich Inlet - SI075_LV_DNA_150m (SPAdes) (version 2) | ecosystem: Environmental > Aquatic > Marine > Unclassified... | reverse complement strand
AGAAAGCCTTCGCCTGTATTTTTTCTAACGCAGCCATTTGAAATCCCCTTGTAATTTGCGATGGGGATAGTGTGGCATTAACGTGAGTTGCTGGGAATTACGTTGACGATTAAGCGCTTACAAATAAACAGATAGTCCTGAACTTACAAAAGCTTTTGCAATCGCAAATCCTCCTCCTAATAAGAATACAACATGCCATGGGATTTTTTTGGTGATTTCCCAAGTTACCAATGGCGTATTTTTCTTAGATGATGGGATAATAAATAATAAAAACGCTATAAAAATAGCGACAGTGCCATCATTGATAAAGCCTGGTTTTTCAAATAGCTGACTCCATCCTGGAATACAAAAAGAGCCTAGAACTAATTCTTTTCTAAAAAGCCATAAAAACACCAAAAGCATGAAAACGTAAAAAACTCTTTTTTGTTCGGTAGTTGTTTTACCTAGAGCCTTGTATTCTTTCTTAAAGTAATTTTTATCCAAACCTCCACGATTTTCTTTTTTCGGCACCCCTGTTAAATAAAGAAAAGCCAGGGTAACTAGGAACATACATATGGTTACAGGTAATGCAGCCAACATCCATTGTGCAAAACTGATCTCCGGAATATTAGGATACAATATTTCAGAAATTCTTAAAAAAGATAAATTTGGTGGCGTTCCCACCAATGTAGCGACTCCACCTATAGAACATGCATAGGCAATACTTAAAAACAAATTTGTATTGAATTTTTCAATCGTTTTTTCTCCATATTTTTTATTCAAAACACTTGCAATAGAAATTCCAATCGGAATCATCATCATCGCTGCTGCTGTATTTGAAATCCACATGGACAAAAATGAAGAACACAGCATAAAACCAAACATCAAGCTAAAAAAACTACTTCCCGCAATAGATAATATTTTCAATGCCATTCTTTTATGTAGGTCCCATTTTTCAATAGCCAAGGCCATTATAAAACCACCAATAAATAAGAAAATAATATAATTTATATATGCACCAGAAACTTCTTTACCGTTTAAGACTCCGAACAATGGGAACAAAACGATGGGCAATAAAGATGTCATTCCAATTGGTAAAGCTTCTGTTAACCACCAAAAAGCAATTAAAAAAGTTATGGCCAAAGTTCTCACAATTTCAGGCCGATCTCCCATATCAACAAAGCTGAGGATACCAACAAAAAATAGAATACCTAATAGTATATGTTTATAATTAATTTTTGCTTTTTCCATAGCCTTTATTAAAACTCTGACAGGTTCATTAAATTTTGTTTTTGCGTAGGTTGCTGAGAGATTCCATGAAAAACCACAGTATCTTTCGCATAACAATGAAAATCATGCTTTTTGTCGTTACTTCTTTATTCACAACTGTTTCACTACCTTGTCCTAAATTTGCATGTCAAATTAAAACTTCTCCTTTTTTCGCCAGAAAATATTGTTTTTTTAAACCATTGCTGTTCACCAAATTTCGAATATTCTTAAGTTATTCATCATATCCCTTCAAGCCTAGAAAAACTAGGGATTTCAAGCCACAAAGTCAAGATATCATTAAGCTTTCGACAACAATCAGTCTATCAATAGTCTGTAAGTAAGATGATATTAAATCCGCTAAATGTCAACCAACCTGTCGCATATTCGTGATATCAAACTTGCTCTGCAAGCATAGGACTTTTCCCTCAAGCCCACAACACAGCAAAAGCTATTTCCTTATAGCGTCAGCTTGAGTGCCTGTGGCACACTCCAAGATTTTCAGCGAATGTATCGTTAAAAAACTTACCTTATTTTAGAAATATGTTGACTTTAAATCTCAAAGCATAAACAATAGAGGAGAATTGTATATTAAATTTTTCTATACAAATTTGAAAGCTCTTTTCGTAATGGTGATAGCGAAAATAGTAATATTATATTCACCCTTTAAATAAGAAGATAACACATGAGTAAAGGTACAGTTAAGTGGTTTAGTGCAGATAAAGGTTTTGGTTTTATAACTCCAGAAGATGGAAGTAAAGATCTATTTGTTCATCACTCTGAAATTCAGGCCGGCGGAAGCTATGCAACTCTAAACGACGGTCAAGCCGTTGAATATGAAGTAGGTCAGGGCCAAAAAGGGCCATGTGCAAATAAAGTACAGCCTCTATAAACATCCAATAATAGGCAGATATCAAGGCAATCTAGAAGGAAGTAAGGCGTTACTTCCCTCTTGATTCGAGTATCTTCCTATCAAAAAGAATCTTGACTTGCTGCAATGGGTCGACTACTACCTGTGACCACCCTATTACGCATTATGGTTGTTCACATTTGATAGTAGTTATATCAGACATTAGTTTTGATCAATTCTGACAGTGTCTGTCTAATCGGTTCTGAGATAGTACTGATTAAACTACCCTAAAGTTTTGCAATAAAGGTTCTTTCTGCTCTTTTTATTGTCGGCTAGTACAGCACTAGTCGACAATAAATAATTATCTATCTGCGTGTAATTTTGAATAAAATCGATTACGGGGTTGTTTGGCAACAATTATGCTAAACGTTTGCTTACAAAGCGTTTTACGTTAATAAGCTCTGTTGATTCAATTTTATTGTAAACCAGGACTATGTTTTTACTCCTCCTTGTTACATACACCACCCACCCACACTACCCGTACTCGCCGCTCCTACCCCATCGATAATAACGATAGCGTTGTTTTTACTTATGCGTGATATTTCCTTAGCTATATCCTTCAATAGCTGATCTAAAGTTTGGTTAGACCATCAATCAAATTTCTAGTGAATCCTTTGTTGAAGACTGAACTTCCGACACTTTGGTTGGCAATATGTTTTTTCTCACAAAACATGGTGACCGCTTGTTTTTAGATACATTGAGTCATAGACTTGATATAAGCGAATTGTTCGGACTGGTAGCCATCACTTAAACACTGAGACAATAAGCCTTCACATAAGGTTGACTTACCTATATTCGATAATGCTCCCATGCCGCAATAACTCAGGCCTCTATAGAATCATTGAGCTGATGAATGTATTGGATACTCTCCATAACCAAAAAATCTGGTCTGCTCAGACTCGCCATACCGGTGTGCCTATTGGCTGATACCGGTCCTGTTTTATTAAACAACCTATCTGATACCGTCTGTGAGATTGAATCCAAGACAATGCAACTAAGTAATGCCTGTATAGACCTTGCCAAACAGACTCACTCGTTTAAGTTGCAACTTATTGCAAACCCGCACGGAATAAGTTGAGCATCTGGCGCAGGATTTTTATTCGTATTTAAGGCCTAGAAACTGGAGCATAGCTAGCTACATAACTGTTTCTGCAACACAAAAAACGAATAAAAAGACCAGTCAGTAGCTTAAATTATTTCGTGCACGCTTCTGCCTTATGGCGAATCTATTTCAGGGTCACGAGAGACCCCTGGCAATTCTGACGCCTGCGTTGTTGTCACTTTTATCTGTAACTGCTCAAAAGCCTCGGCCAGAGAATCGGCCATTGCCGTATGCCGGTTCATTGCTACAATCACTTTTGTCAGGCTAGGAAACCCCTGCTTTGCAGTCGCCGCTAGATAGATGGGCTGAATATAAAGCAGCGAGTGCTCAACTGGCACAATAATGATCCGTCCGCGTATCACTTTGGAACCTCGCTGATTCCATAAAGTAAACTGGCTCGATATATCATGGTTCTGATTCATCAGGGCACTGATTTGAGCCGGCCCCTCTACTTGTATCTGGTTAGAAAACTTATAAATATAAATATCATCCTGATAATGCTCCTTACAGTGAATCGCAGTCAAGCACCCCGCAATGGCAACTGAATCCAGGTTCTTACGCCCTAAGGGTGACATAGGGCTTACTAGAACGAATTTATCCTGGTCTTCAGATGAGGCACCAGCAAGCTCATCAATATCCAGAGTCAAAAAATACGGCTCTATTGGCTTTTCATCCATGCTTGCCAATTCAAGCGCTTCACTCTGCTGATAAAAAATAGTGGGATCAGTCTGGTGAAAACGTGAATATAACTTCATTTGTAGCGTAAACCAGGCTTTGGGATAACTCAAGTGCTTGATGAAAGGCTTCGGCATGGTTGCCAGGTCTTTAAATAAGCTTGGATAAATACGTCTGTAAGTTCTGATTATAGGGTCTTCTTCATCTACAACATAAAAATCTACCGAACCATTATAAGCATCAATAATTATTTTGACTGAGTTACGCGCGTAATTAAATTTCTTCTGCTTGCCATTTTTACTTAGCTTGATTGGTTCAACCAAGGGGTACCGATTAGAGTAGGTATAAGCATCCACTATCCAGTAAATTTTGTGATTGACCAGAACCGGGAATGGATCTGGGTCTAACTCTAAAAATGGTGCAATGGCTTTTACCCGTTCATTAATATTACGCCGAACCAGAATGCGGCTTTTATTATTAATTCCGGCTGAGAAAAAAATACGCTCATCTTTAAAAAAAGTAGATGCGATTGCTTTAGTAAACAGAGAAGCAAGATGAATACCGCCAGATCCCTGATAATCTGAACGCATATCACCGAGTACACTATTTTCTGATCTCAGTGCTTCAGAATTAGGCACAATTGCATATTGATAGTCCGCCAGACCATAATAAATCTCAGGCTGTGTCAGCTTTAATTTATCAAACTCAACTGTCTGGCCAAAATTTTGTAGTAGCCACTGCATCGGCCGGTTCGCACGCTGATTTGCTGATGACATGACCATGCCATAGCCATGCGTATAAACCAAGTGTCTATTGCGCCATTTTTTTGCTTCGGGGGCAAGACTCTGATAATCCAGCTCTCGTGCGGCAATATTCACCTGTACATTGCGAGAGCCTAATTCGTAACGATCAACGGCAACTTCATAAAAACTAAAATACGGGCGAATACTTTGTAACTGCTCGAATACAGGCAATATTAGATTATCATCCCATATTGGAATATCATCTAATTCCTTGCTAATTTCGCGGCCAGCAAAGGGGGTCAGGGAAGACTCCAGCGTGTAATCTATCTGGGTGATATCTGAAAAATTAAACGCATCGGAGGTAGCCTTGATATTGTATTTGATGTATTTAGCCTCCGCTTGAACCGGATGTGGAGTGACATAATAATCATCAATCCAATTGGGCACGACATCCACCTGTTTAATCGCCATCACCAGTAGGTAGGAAAGCCCAAGAACCAGCGCCAGTTTATATTTTTTTCCGCTATATAAGCTATAAACAGTACAGATTGCTGTACCCAAGAATAATAGAAAACTGAGGATAATCAGCGGTAAGTGATAATTCATTTCCACAAACCCCGGCCCGTAAAAAACAGGCAAATGCCGATCCTCATAAAGCATTTCAATGCGCTCTAAAGCAATAGACCAAGCTTGTAGAATAATCAAAATTGCGACTAGTTTGGCTATATGTAATCTGGCAGCAGCAGGAAATTCCTGCAGCTTATCCTTATGCTTTTTATAAAACACAAAGTACAAAAAACTGACAACAGCGAGTAACAGGCTAAAGACCCACAGCAATTCCTCTTGAATCAATACATAGACAGGATAGGAAAAGAAATAATAACTGATGTTTTCCCCATAGGCAGGATCAACCAATTCTGACTGAGCACCAAAATAGAATAATAAAAAACTTTCCCAGTTCGCATAAACCGGAATTAAAAGGGGAATAACAATGAGTAAAGATAACAGCCACAATACTTTCTTATGGTTTTGTAGAAAAGCGAGTAGACCTTTATTATCTGCATCCTGATGCAGTGATAATGCACGGGGAATATAAGAAAAGTTTAAATAAACAAGGCATGTTAAAAGAATGGTCGTGCCAATTTTCACCAGCCAGTCATACGTTTCACGCAGCACAAAAAAGCCGCCCAGATCTAATGAGCGAAACCACCATAACTCCATCAAAAACTCGGCGGTAAAATAAGCAAAAATGCCGACTATTAACAGTACAACTATTAATTTAAACAATAATTTCATGACTATTCCAAAATGACTAATCTAAAATAAAAGCAACACTGATTTCTGCAATATTAGAGCGTAGACTATGGTTTAAATCATCAATCCCGGCTCCCTGCTGATTAAAAGCAGCCAACACAGTATAGTGCCCTGTCAGACCTTGGGGCACTGTAAAATTCAAGACCAGGTGATTTATCTCCTTTACAGGCACTTGCGCTTTAAAAGCAGCAGCCGTAACAGAAAACCCTTGTTGCGTAATATAAACCAAATCCCCTGCATCACTCAGGATTCCGACCCACAAATCCAGTACTTTTTCTCGGAGCATAGTTTCTTGCAAAATCACTGCAACCGTCTCGCCAGCGGTGTAGCTAGTAGACATCTCAGCATACTTTAATTGCCCCTCTCGCAACCGCATTACGTCAATAACCACAGGTTCTTGAGGAACATCCCTGAGAAAAAGAGGCTGACCAGCTACCGCCGTCGCGACCGATTGATTGCTAGTCTGCTGATGACTAATTTCATCAACAACGTGCATCCCCTCAATCACCTCACCAAATACAGCATAACCCGGAGCAAAGAGGCTTTGATAATCCAGGTTAGAGTTATCTACTGTATTAATAAAAAACTGCGAGCTAGCCGTATCAGGCTCGGTTTTACGCGCCATAGCGATGGTGCCGCGCACATTACTTAAGCCTGCAATGCTTTCCAGAATAATGGGAGGGTGTACTGGCTGAATTTCCAGGTTTGCATTATAGCCGCCGCCTTGAATCATAAAATTATCGATTACCCGATGAAATACAGTACTTTCATAGAATCCTTCATGCATATAAGCCAGAAAATTATTTACCGTGACGGGCGCTTTATCTGCTGCAAGTTCAACCGTTATTGTGCCTTTATTAGTGACAATGTCTACGATAGGCTGACTGTTTGCCAACGATACAATAGGCGTGATCAATATACTGATAAATAGAAGACTGGCGCATTGATAGTTAATAAAATTTCTCAAAATTTCTCCGTAAATTTATGTCCTAATTGTCATTGCTTTACACACGCTTTAGTACCCTAGAAATTTCGCTTGATTATACCTTGCAATCAAACAGAGCGCAGTTGAACAACAATCAAAGTCTGAAGGGTCTATACCCCCGTATGCTTAAAACAGTACCACTGAATTCGATTTAAAATTTACCCATAACCTATCGCCCAGCTTAATATTTAATTCTGCTAATGCCTGATAAGTAATTAACACCTGAAAAATGACACCGGTATCAATATTCACACGCACCCGCCCCATTTCTTCAGCAATCATAACCACACGCCCCTGAAAATGATTACGTATGCTCGATTTCAGAGCTTCAGTCGATAAGACAATATCCTCTGGATTTATTGAAGCGTGCCGCGCGTTATCAGTAGCCTCAGTTAATATAATTTGCAGTGCGCCACTGATAAACACATGGTCAATAATCTGACCATGAAATAAATTGATCAAGGGTGTTAAAACCTGCTTTCCTTCAGCCAGAGCTATTACCTCATCAGCCAGGGCAAAGCCTTGCAAACGGTCATGCGTACTGAAAATCAAGGTATGCCCTGTTGCTTGCGCATAATTCTGCAGAAAAGCCTCCAAAGCCTGCACACTAATTTGATCCAAGTAACTAAATGGCTCATCCAGTAATAAAACTTCGGGCGCTAAAATCAGACTACGCGCTAAAGCAACTTTTTGCTGCTCGCCACCGGATAATAATTGAGCTTGGCTATCGGCACAATAACTTATATCCAGCTGCTTTAAGACCTTGGCTATTTTGGGAGCACGCTGGCGTTTGCCCTGTATTTTTAAGCCCAGCTCGATATTGTCATACACCGTGCCTGCCAGCATAAAAGGCTTTTGGGCAAGAAAGCCCACACGCCTTCTATACTCAATTAAATCTCGCCTTCTAACAGATTGACCCTTAAAAAAAATTTCACCCTGAGTGGGGCTTTCTAAAAATGCAAGTAAATTAAGCAGAGTACTTTTTCCCGAGCCATTGGCACCGATTAAGGCAGTAGTTTTTCCCTCTTCTAACTTCAATTCATCCAGTGCCAGCACTTGCTTACTCGCATAAGAAAAGCGCAGTTGATTTAATTGATAAATATGAGTCATGTCATTTTTTCATAGCAAAGGCAAAGAAAAAAGCTTAGTCAGAATATAAGCTATAAAACTAATTTTCCAGTAAAATACAGAGTATTATCATTGTAAATTGAAATACACTCGGCGCAACAAGCTGCTTTAAATTTAACCCCTTATCATGCTGAAAATCCTATTCCTACTATGCTTTAGCTTTATTATAAACCCTGTCTGTGCACAAGACAGCTTACGTATGTCCACCACGACAAGCACTGAAAACTCAGGACTGCTAAAAGTACTCAATCCAGCGTTTGAAAAACGCCATAACGTACATCTTAATATTATAGCCGTTGGCACAGGAAAAGCCTTGCGTTTAGGAGAAAATGGCGATGTCGATGTGGTATTTGTACATGCGCCAGCCGCTGAATTAAAATTCATCAAAGAAGGCTTCGGTACTGATAGGCAAGCCGTAATGCATAATGATTTTGTGCTTATTGGGCCTTCATCAAATCCTGCTCATATTGCTATTGATCAGCCTATCACCAGTGCCCTGCAGTCTATTTCACAAACACAGGCCATTTTTATTTCGCGTGGTGACGACTCCGGCACTCATAAAAAAGAGCTGGCGTTATGGCAACAGGCAGAAATATCACCGACTAACCTCTGGTACCTTGAAGCCGGACAAGGTATGGGCGCAGTGATTACTATTGCCGATGAGAAACTGGCTTATACTCTGACAGACCGAGGCACCTATCTTGCATTTAAAGATAAAATAGATTTAGTGATCCTTAATGAAGGAGATAAAGCCCTGTTTAATCCGTATCATATTATCGCAGTCAATCCGGCTAAACATAAACATGTACAATATGGTCTAGCAAAGAAATATATAGATTTTGTGACTGGTACAGAAGGCCAAGCACTTATTGCTACTTATAAAAAACACGGTCAGCAATTATTTTATCCTGATGCACTGTGATCTAATTAAATGCCCTTGACATAATATGCAGTAGAAGCGTTTAATCATGTTTTATATATTTGATTTCATGGCCTATTGCAGTTCCTTTTAGGTTAAACGTTCAATTCGTCGATTAAATAATGACTGGTACAAGACTCTTATTTTATATTTTGATCATGTTTGCAACAACGACATGTTCCATTGCAAATAACACCGTAAAACCGGATAATCAGCCGATGGTCGAGTGGGGGAGCTCTGAAGGTATTCGCCGCCTGGAAGAGTCGAACTATAAAACCGATTTCTTTAAACTCGCGAATCACTTTGAAAGCCAGCATAACAAAATTTTTTGTGGTCCCACTTCGGCAGCCATTGTTCTAAACTCCTTGCGGGTACGTAATGGGAACGTGCAAATCCCCGAAGACAAAACACTTTTGAATCAGTTCGATTTACAATACCTTACGAGTAAAAAATGGTCTCCTTTTTTCCAGCGTTATACGCAAAATAATGTATTTCTGCATAGCCCAAAATCCAGAGAATATGTATTGGGCAAAATATCGTTGGATACACAAGGAAAAATCATTATTGATAAACAGGGAAAAAACCAAAAAGACAGGGGCTTTCAGCTTCGTCAATTAGCTGAATTATTTCGGGGGCATCGCTTAAGCGTAAAAGTAGCAATTGTAAATCAGGAGCTAGATGACAACAGCATTAAAAATGAAATCATCGAGAATTTAAGAACGCCTAATGATTATGTTATTGTCAATTATAAACGTGGGGCTTTAAATCAGCCCGGTGGCGGACATATATCTCCTCTTGGCGCATACCATAAGGCGTCGGATTCATTTCTGGTGATGGATGTAGCACCTAATAAAGCAGACTGGTTGTGGGTAAAAGCAGCACTACTAATTCAGGCAATGGGCACCTTTGACACACACGAAAATCGCGGCTATTTGCTAATTAAAGAAGGTAGATAGCCGCTTTCCAACACTCAAACTAGGAACATCAATTAAGCAAGCGCCCCCACATATCATAATCATCCACTTCTTCTATTTCCACATTAACCAGATCACCGACTTTTAAATGCGTGGCACCATCGATATAAACCTGGCCATCAATTTCAGGGGCATCAGCTTTGCTTCTGGCTACAGCACCTTCTGCCACGACTTCATCAATAATGACCTGTTCGATTCTACCCACACGTAGCTGTAATCTTGCTGCACTGATTTCGGCCTGATGTGCCATAAACCGGGCTAAGCGATCTTGTTTAACTTCTTCAGCTACAGAATCGGGCAAATCATTGGCAACCGCGCCCTTCACCGGAGAATAGGCAAAACAGCCGACACGATCTAACTGTGCTTCAGTTAAGAAATTCAGAAGCTCCTGAAACTCTGCTTCGGTTTCACCAGGAAAGCCAACGATAAAGGTACTGCGCAAGATAATATCCGGGCATACCGTGCGCCAAGCTTTGATCCGTTGTAAGTTATTTTCTGTTGCTGCCGGGCGTTTCATGAGTTTTAAAATACGTGTATTGGCATGCTGAAATGGAATATCCAGATACGGCAATATTTTACCAGCCGCCATTAAAGGCACGACTTCATCTACATGCGGATAAGGGTAAACATAATGCATACGTACCCAGACACCTAATTCCCCGAGCGCTTCAGCCATCTCATAGAAGCGAGTTCTGACTTCTTTACCCTGCCAGTCATAAGCCTGGTATTTCAAGTCCAGCCCATAAGCACTGGTATCTTGTGAAACGACTAATAATTCTTTAACGCCGGCGTCTGCTAAACGCTTTGCTTCTAACAATACCTCATTGACAGGGCGACTCACTAAATCACCACGCATAGAAGGGATAATGCAAAAAGTACAACGATGATTACAGCCTTCAGCTATTTTTAAATAGGCATAATGCTTTGGCGTTAGCTTTATCCCTTGTGGCGGCACTAAACTGGAATACGGGTCATGCAATGGAGGCAGGTGCTTATGTACCGCAGCAACCACTTCGTCCAATGCATGCGCACCGGTAATTTCGAGGACTTGCGGGTGACGCTCTAAAATTTCATCGGCACGCGCGCCCAAACAACCTGTGACGATCACTTTGCCATTTTCGGCAATCGCTTCCCCAATACTATCGAGTGATTCTTCTACCGCTGCATCGATAAAACCACAGGTATTGACGACGACCATATCCGCGCCATCATAATTGGGCGCAACCTCATAACCTTCAGAACGTAATTTAGTCAAAATACGTTCGCTGTCGACTAAGGCTTTGGGGCAGCCTAGACTTATAAATCCAATTTTAGGTGTTTTCATAATTTGTTTTTAGCGCTACTATTCTCATTTTATTTTCATCCCTGGCCTACATAAGCAGTACCGAAACGGGTATTTAATTTTTAAAACCTTTTTACCACGAAAGACCTCTAGCGATTGAAGTGTATTGCCAGCCAAATACTGTCAATGTCAGGATGCGTCGAGTCTACCCGGTGCCTACAATGCGCTGGAATAAGTAAATAATCGCCTGCTTGCAGCTTTTTTAACTCAGCTTGCTCTGCAAATTCAAGTACTGCCTCACCCTGTATTAATAAAACCCATTCATCATGAGCCTGGTCATACCATTCACCCTTCGCGCCTGCATGACCTCGGGAAACAATTCGTTCTATATGTACTTTATCATTTTGCAATAAGCTGGTAGATAATTCAGCAGGTAATTGCGCTGGAATATCTGCTAGTATATTATTCATATCTGCATTATTTAGAGTCATTCATCTGTATGCTTTTTCTAAAAACATTTCTTTTGCTATTTTTTTTTATTGCAAAGCCTCTGGCAGCACTGGAAACCAGACAAGGCTGGGAGCTTGCAAAACAGGAAAAAGGAATTACCGTCTATACCCGCAAGCTAGCTAATTCTAATTATCCAGAATTTAGAGGCGAAATGAATATCGATGCCAATATAGACGAACTTCTGGCCTTTATTGATAATGACGAAAACTGCGCTAACTGGCGCTATAAATGCATTAAAATGATTAATTTAAGCGATAACTATATCTATCGCCTAAGTAATTTACCCTGGCCTTTTAGCAATCGATATACGGTCATGAAATCGATTACCTATTTCGATCAACAAAAAAACTGCTATACAGTAAAGCTTACCAATATAAAGCGTTCACAGCTCCCACAAACTATTCAGACACAGTTACCGACAGCAAAAGATACGGTACAGATGCGCTACTCTGATGGTTATTGGTTACTTAAACTCGCCCCGACAGATAACAATATTCAGATCACTTATCAAATGCATGGCGATGCCGATGCAACCCTGCCTAGCGAACTCACTCAACTAGGCATTGTAAATTCAGCATTTGTGACCCTCAACAACCTAAAAAAGCATTTTACTCAAGTAGATCGGTAGTCTGTTGCTGTATTTGCATACTATTGTCAGCAATAGTTATTGATAGCTTTCCCTGTAACATTTGCTGCAATTCTTGCCCTACCATACTATAACGCCAGCCATGCAGCAGCGGGCTTTCCTGACTATCCAGCAGTAACTGCTCGAGGTCCTTTCGGGTAGCCAGGATCACTGGATTTAATAAATTTTCATCAGCACGCAAACGGACTAAGCCGGTCAAAATATCCAGTACCGCTTCTAGTTGCTGCGTTTTTTTACTGCTACCTTTGCTCTTTAATTTTATGCCTGGCAAGTTCTGAGCCATAGCAATTAACTCACATATCTGCTTGCCACTACGCCGAACTAAACCATCATTTATCCCGCGAATTTCAGATAATGCCTTTACGTTAAGCGGCTGTAATTTTGCCATATCCAGAATCAATTCATCGCGTAAAATCCAATTTTTGGGTCTGTCATCCTTTTTTGCAACCTGCTCTCGCCATTCAGCTAGTACTTGCACTATCGCTAATTGTTTACCCGTTAATTTATTTTTCCCACGTATTTTTAACCAGGCATTTTCAGGCGGTATATCATACAGGTCTTCATTCATTAATTGCTCGAAGTCCTCCTTTAACCAATCTTCACGACCTAATGCCTGTAGTTTTTGCTGCATCATCTGATAAATTTTAGCCAGATAAATCACATCATCTGCCGCATATTGTATTTGCTCTGCCGATAAGGGACGCTGACTCCAGTCGGTGCGCGTATGTATTTTGCTCAGGTTGATATTCAAAAAACCGGATACTAGCATGGCATAACCGGTGTTTTCCTGAAAGCCCAGTAATGGTGCTACCAACTGGGTATCATAAACGGGGATCGGCAATTTACCGCTTAGCTGATAAAAAATTTCTACATCTTGTCGGCAAGAATGCAAGATCTTAATTATTGAAGGGTCATTGATAATTTCAAATAATTCATCTAATTGACCTTCCAGCGCAATAGGATCAACACATACCACCCAATCGAGCGTCGCAATCTGTAACAGACAAAACTTTGGATAATAGGTTTTTTCCCGCAGAAACTCGGTATCCATCGCAAGCCACGGTTCCTGTTTCATTTTCTGGCAAAGGTCGTGTAACTGCGTTACCGAATCAACAAACTGAATTTCATTCATGCTTTTTTTGTATTTTTATATTTTTATATTTTTATAGAGATAGAGGGCTCAGGAATATAAACAGCCTGGCACTAGATAAACGCTAAATGCATAGCTATATGATCTGAACGACGCTAGGATTGGCCAACTTTCTTTTTATTAGCCGCAAGATAATGTCTGCGGGTGCCCCGACGATACTGCTTTTCAAGCTGGAATTTTTTACCTGCCCCACCCAGGCGCTTAATATCCAGACTTTTTTGCTGTATTTCCACTTCTTTAAAATTTTGTAATATTTCCACAGGCATGCCGGGTGGCAGGCTCAGTACTGTATAATATTCAAAAATATCTACATAACCTATTTTCTGGCGCTCAACACCCGCTTCTTCAACCAGAACATCTTTAATCAGATTAACACTGACTTTATGAATGCGTCCGACTTCAATACGATAACGCACCATTTCTGCATGCAATAACTCATGTGCTTTTTGCTTTTCCATAGTGAACTTATTATTTGCCAGTTCACTAAGCTGCAGTTGAGGTTCATTGATAAATAATAACGCTGCAGCTAAATCCAGATAGTCTAGCTTCAAATGCCGGGCGCTTACTTCAATCAGAGCCTTATTCGCCGTAAGGTCTTCCTTGGCAAGCACTGTCATTAATTGCTCTTCCAGACTGACCTGTTTTGTTATTTCGTCCCTGCCCTGTTTGTTATTCATTTAAAGCCTCTAAGCGAATATCAACATAAGCTTCATCACGCAGGCGCCTTAACCATAGCTCTGTTTCTTCTTCTATTTTTCTTTTGCGAATGTCATCACGCGCCTGATTGCGTTTTTGCTGTTCTTTATTGTCTTTATTACGCCGGTCTAAGACCTGAATTAAATGCCAGCCAAACTGGGTCTGCACGGGCTCACTTATTTCATTAATTTCCAGTTCAGTCATTGCCTTTTCAAAAGGAGGCACTAATAATCCCGGTATTACCCAGCCTAATTCTCCCCCGTTTAAAGCAGAACCAGTATCATCCGAATTAGCCTTTGCCAAAGTGGCAAAATCATCGCCATCGGCGATACGTCCGGTAATCGCTAGCAAGCGTCTTTGTGCCTCTTCATCATTAATAAGTTCGTTGGTTTTAATCAGTATATGGCGCACCAGAGTTTCGGTAATAATATGTGCATTTATACCGCTACTATCGAGTAGTTTAAGAATATGAAAACCGCCGGGACTACGTATAGGCTTGGCAATATCGCCCTTATTCATCGTTTTGACCACATCCACAAAGAGAGTAGGCAACTGATTCAAAGTTCGCCAGCCTAATTCCCCCCCTTGCAGTGCATTACTACCATCTGACACACTGACTGCCATTTGCTTAAAATCAGCGCCTGCACGTAATTGCTCAACAACTGATAATGCTTCCGCTTCTTCAGCCTGTATCGTAGTAGCCGAAGCGCCTTCAGGAACGGCAATTAATATATGGCCTAAAAAATACTGTACTTTCCGGTCTTCAGGGCTAATTTCTGTTTCCAGATAGTGATCAATTTCCTGTTCAGAAACCTTTACCCGACTACCGATTTCATGATTACGTAATTGATTAATCACAATTTCCTTGCGCACGTTTTCTTTAAATGTCTCATAGCTCATTCCCTGTGCCTCTATTTGCTGCTTGAAACTGATTAAATCCATGCCATTTTGCTGGGCTATTCCACTCAGGGTGTTATCTAGCATTTCATCTGTCACTTTAACCCCTGCCTTCGCGGCTAACTGAGTTTGTAACATGCCTATAATTAACCGCTCCAGCACTTGTTTATACAAGATATCCTCGGGTGGCATCTGTACATTATTAGCTTTTAAGTTACTAACAACTGACGCTACTTCCTGTGCTAACTCACTTTCGAGGATGATATCATCTTCTACAACAGCCACAATCCCATCCAGGTATTCAACTGCAGCCAAGGGGAAACTAGTTATTATCAACAATAATATTGCGACACTCTGGGTGCTTATTTTTCTCATCATTTTAATAATTTGGTTTTCTATAACCTGAAATATTATTTTGCAAAAAGTCATCAACCTTATCGCCGATACTGGTAAGACTTTTAAGTTCAAGCTGGAAAAATATAGAATTTTGCGGTTTTGCTTCTTCAATAGCCCCAGAATCTGTACTAAGAAGAAACTGACGAAAAATAACTCTAAAGCGCCAACAGCAACTATCTTTTTCAACACCAACAAAATATTCCAGATTTTTTTTGTCCAGAAAAGAATAACGATACAAAGCGACGGCACTCCAGCCATCATAGATGGGAACCATCGCAGAGGCAACCATCTGACTCTGGGCAAACCTGCCGAATTCGGGTTGACTTTGCTGATAACGATAGCCAACATTAAAAATAAAATTATCCGTCAAGCTTCGATAACGTAGATCGACATTACCACGATTGACCGCACTTTTTTGCAAATCCCATTGCAGCGAAGAAATAAATTTTAATTCATCGGTTATTTCACCACTTACCTCAGCAATCAAATTTGATAATAATTCAGTATGGACCTGATTGCCAACTAAATTAACTTTTCTATCCGCAAAGTAAAAAATTTCACCGACAGTAACTTTCAGGCGGTCTCGTCCGTCTTCCACAAATCGCGTGGTTAAAGCGGCTGTTAACTGGTTAGCATTCTGAGTCTTATCTACACCATTAAATTGGTTATCTCTAAATAATTGACCAAAAGTAAAATCATATAATGATGTATCAAAATTGGGTATATCACTTTGATCCACAAAAGGGACATATAAATAAAATAAGCGTGGCTCTATAGTATGGGTCAGTGATTCAAAGTCTCGTTCAAAAAATAAGCCCGTATCAAGAGAAACAATAGGTAAAGTTTTACTTAAACTGTTAGGTCTGGATAAAGTTTCATTATCAAGCCAGTATTGCGTATGCTGCATGGCAATTTTTGGAATGATAAACCCGACCTGAGAAACAAAGGGAAAACTGATCTCGGGTTTAATATTAAAACGCTGCCCCTGCGGTTCTCCATCGGCAAAATGCCGCTGAAAATAAACATATTCACTATCCACAGCCATGTTCAGATGAAGATCATCAAAAGACTTGAACATATCCAGTTTTAGCTGAGGCAAACGTCGATAAGGCAGATTCTTATCACTCGCATTGGGGTCTATATTCTGCTTATTATCAACCATGGCACTCATTGCCATCCAGGGCAATGCATAAGTAACATTTGCATTACTTGCTAAGTACCGGTTCCGGTTATTCAGTCCCAGAGATCCATCTAAATCAGTAAAATAGGCACTATCAGATACATAATTGGCATTGATATCCATTTTCAGATTATTCGTAAACTGGGTGCTGTTCTGAAAACTACCCCCCCAACGTAATGTATCTGTCTGCTGATCATGAGGCAAAATTTCAAAATCAATTTCGCCTAAGGTTCTATGCGAGAGATAACGAAAGTCTGCACCTATCATAAAGCCTCGCTCAGTCATATATCGCGGTACTATCGTTAAATCATAATTAGGCGCTATATTCCAGTAAAAAGGCTGGCTATAATCAAAACCACTACGCCCGGACAAACCTATGCTTGGGTTTAATAAGCCGGTTAGCCGTCTGTCATCAATAGGAAAAGAGCCGTAAGGAAAATACATAACAGGAATGCTTTTAAACTCCATCCAGCCATGCTTTACCGATACACGCCCCGTTTCATCATTCACTTTCATTCTCGAAGCATGCAACATCCAGTCCTGATTGCCCGGTTCACATGCGGTATAAGTCACTTCTTTATAACGACTGAATGTCGGGGTATCGCGATAGACTACTTCTGCACTACCGCGTATAGGCGACGCGGGGTTGATAAAAGAGACATCGCGTAACAAAGAGGAATTATTTTCTAAATTAACCTGTGCCGAAGTACTATGTAGCGCCATACCTCCATCACTGTACATCACGTCGCCATATAAATCGAGTACCCCCGATGCTTTATTAAAATCAGCATGGTTTGCCGTAATGTGCTGATCAGCACGGCGTAAATCTATCTGGTCTGATAAGCTAATCAACTCTGCATCAAACATTTCGCTGTTATTGGCAAAAACATCCATTGGCGTTTGTTCGCGCAGTTCTTTATCGGTCGAATACGTTGGCTGTGACCCTAGTTTCAAGGTACACATTGCCCAGGGATCTTGTTTAAACTCTGCCTGTAGACGTGAAAACACACGCTCTCGCGCAGGGTCAAATGTTTTATCGAACCAGAAGTCCTCAAATTCATCCTGCTCTGCCCGTTTCTCAGCTTCTTGAGACGCGCATTGCTCTACTTTATCGTTAATATTACATTCGCTATCTACTTCATTTGCTATAACGAGCGTTGAGCCCATCACCGATATACAGACAAAAAATAGTAATAAACGCTGCAACATGTATACTAAAAACCTGAAAAAAAAGCTTAATAAAGCCCACACGATCAGGCAAAATGGCATAAAATAATGACCGTCCATTTTACCTTACTTTTCAAGTCTCTTTACAAAAGAATGATAACGGCAACCGATGATAGAGCAAAAGCCATTCTGCAATGGCTAACAAACGATCTCAACCTGGATATAACACAATTCGAAACGGCTTCCAGCGATGCAAGTTTTAGACGCTATTTTAGAACGCAGCATCAGCAACAGCATTATATCGTTATGGATGCACCGCCTGATAAGGAAGATACTGCTCCTTTTATTAAAGTTGCGCAATTATTTGCCCAGGCACAGGTTAATGTGCCTGACATTATTGCGCAAAATAACCAGCAAGGCTTTTTACTCCTCGAAGATTTTGGCCCCCTTTGCCTGCTAGATAAACTCAATGCAACCACCGCTGAAGTGCTCTATAAAGATGCGCTGGATAGTCTAATCACACTACAAAAAAACGTCGACATACACAGCTGTGAACTGCCTCATTACACCAGCGAATTACTACAGACTGAACTGCAATTATTTAGTGACTGGTTTCTCCAACAGCAATGCAGCCTAACTCTTAATAACGACCAAAAAGACATTATTAATTCCAGTGATGCATTTTTAGTTTCTTCAGCACTACAACAAACCCAGGTCTGCGTACACCGGGATTATCATTCCCGCAATCTCATGTATCTTAGCGCCAAGAATCCTGGGATTATCGACTTCCAGGATGCTGTTATCGGTCCCGTCACTTATGATGCCGTGTCTTTATTAAGAGACTGCTATATAAACTGGCCGGATGAGCAGATAGAAAGCTGGTTATTACCCTATTACCAGCAACTCAAACAAGCCAGCCTCGTTAACTGTGATTTTGATCAATTCAAGCGCGACTTTGATCTAATGGGCATTCAGCGACATCTAAAAGCAATCGGCATTTTCTCGCGGCTCAATATCCGCGATGGTAAAAGCGCTTACCTGAATGATATTCCGCGCACCCTGAACTACGTTATTAACATTAGCCAGCACTATCCGGCGTTACAAGAATTTCATAATTTTCTAGTGGACAGTGTATTACCCGCCAGCAAGAACGTGCTATGAAAGCGATGATTTTAGCCGCCGGGCGCGGCGAAAGAATGCGCCCGCTTACTGACCATACGCCCAAACCTTTATTACAGGCAGCCGGCAAGGCGCTTATTGTCTATACCATAGAAGCTCTAGTTAAGGCTGGCATCACTGATATTATTATTAATCTTGCCCACTTGGGCGAGCAAATTCGAAACCGCCTGGGCGATGGAGCACAGTATCAAGCGAATATTAGTTACACCCATGAAGGTGCAAGCGGACTAGAAACAGCAGGAGGCATCAAAAACGCATTGCCTTTATTAGGTGACTCTCCTTTTTTAGTGGTTAATGGCGATATCAGCTGTGACTACAATTTTCACAATTTGCTTAACAAAGAGATTGCCCTGGCACATCTTATTCTAGTCAATAATCCTGCGCACCACCCTACAGGTGATTTTGCACTAAAAGGCCAAGCTATACTCAGCCCTGAAGGCGAACCTAAATATACTTATAGTGGCATAGGGCTTTATCACCCAGACTTATTCGCCAGTATCAATCCTGGAAAATCTGCACTCGCTCCACTATTAAAAAATGCCATGCAGGAAAACCGGATCACTGGTGAGTTACATCCCGGCTTTTGGATGGACATTGGCACTCCCAGTCGTTTAAATGAATTAAGTACATTAATAAATCATTCGCAGAGCGTAGCAAGAGACAATAATACCACTGAAGCTAGTGGCTAAACATGAATTCAATCACTCGCCCTTCAATACTGGCATTGCTTTCCATCAGTCTTTTTTTAGCACTGTGGTACGCGCTTGCCATTTATCTGGATACTCTCACCCTACCCACGCCTCTTGTCGTTGCAAAGGTACTGCTTGATGAAATCAAAAATGGGCAATTACCCTATCATTTAAGCAAGACCTTATACCGTTTGTTAATTAGTTTCGGTATAGCCATGCTACTCGGTTGTGCGATTGGCATAGCCCTGGGGCGATACAAGCAATTAGACTATTTTTTTGATAACTGGCTGATCATTTTTTTAAATATCCCCGCCCTAGTCACTATTATTCTCTGTTATGTCTGGTTTGGTCTGGTCGAATCAGCCGCGATACTTGCTGTGGTGATCAACAAATTACCCAATGTAATCGTCACTATTCGTGAGGGGACGCGCGCGCTGGAGAGCGAATTATTAGATATGGCGAAGTGCTATCGTTTTAGCAAAACTAAAACCTTACGGCATGTTATCTGGCCACAGTTACATCCCTTTGTGATGGCAGCAACCCGCTCCGGCCTGGCGTTAATCTGGAAAATCGTCCTAGTTGTAGAAATGCTGGGGCGCAGTAATGGCATGGGCTATCAGTTACATTTATTTTTTCAGCTATTTGATGTCGCCAGCATTTTAGCTTATACCATTGCCTTTGTGACGCTTATCCAGGCTATCGAGTTGTTGATTCTAAAACCATTGGATAGCAAAGCACAAAGGTGGCGTCGATGAATCAGCTAGCGATTAATATACACGACAAATTTTATCTCAACTCGACTGATAATACACGCAAACAAGTCATCAAAAATCTCGAACTGACGCTGAAAAACAATGAGTTTGTTTGCCTGGTAGGCCCCTCTGGCTGTGGCAAGACAACCCTACTCAATATCTTGGCCAAGCTGGATACTCAGTTCACCGGTACAATTGAACTACAACCCAAACATATAGAGCCACGAGTCGGCTATATTTTTCAAAATCCCCGTTTACTGCCCTGGCGCACTGTGCGCGAAAATATTCAATTAGCTACGGGAGCAAAAACTGACGTGCTGGATTTTTTTCTGGATAGTATGGGCCTGGCGGATGAAAAAGATAGCTACCCACAGCATTTATCCTTAGGTATGAGCCGCAGGGTCTCCATTATTCGGGCCTTTGCCACGGATCCTGATTTATTACTTATGGATGAGCCATTCGTATCGCTAGACCCACCTACAGCAAGACTGGCACGGCAATTATTAATGGACTTATGGAGCAAAAGGCCGCACAAAGTTCTTTTTGTCACCCATGATTTACGCGAAGCAATCACCCTGGCCGACCGGCTTATTTTTCTCAGCACCAGCCCGATGTCAGTGATATCAGAAGTTGCTGCGACCATCCCCAGAAAAGAGCGCCATCTAGAAATGAAAATTGAAAAATTTAGACAACAGTTATTTATTGATTATCCGCAAATAGCTGAGTTATTATAACTATTGTGTAATGCTTATTATTATAAATCCATAAACGGAGAACGAGGCCCAATGAAAACATCACTTATTATTAGCATCCTGGTAACTGCACTCGCCATAATTCCTGGCATGAGTGCTGCCAATAGTGACGACAGTAAATACCCTGCCGCTAGTTTCCAGCCTAAAGTTATTTTTCAGAGTGAAGATACCCGCAACGCTCTAGGCCCCAAAAAATCCATAGGTGAAAAATCCACTTTTGATCCCAAATACCCCGCAACCAATTTTGAACCAAAAATTCTATATCAGAATAAGGACACTCTAAAAATAACAAGATCCTTGTCATTCCAAGGTGAAAAGTCATCTTATGACCCCAAATACCCTGCTGCAAATTTTGAGCCTAAAGTGATTTACCCTTAATATCATTTACTCTTAACTCACGAACAAATGATATTAGACAAATCTGGGAGCGTAGGACAAAAGCTTCCCGCACTCCCAGAAATCTTGTTCTTAGCACAATAAATCCTGCTTAACCTTAAACCTCCCATCCAACGAATACCCATATATCCGTTTGCTGTTTAAACTCAGTCCCGTGATCTTTACTTTTCAGTAAAACGCCCCCTTCCGCTGACTCTATTTGCTGAATAATCAGCCAATAGCCTTTTGTGCAGAGCCTTGGCTTATATTTGCAATAGGCACTTCATTTAAGCGATAATACACGGTTACAATTTAGACACACTATACAGCAAACATTCTGTTTTCAATGAAATGAAAGCTTGGGAAGATACTATGAAAAAAACCATGTACGAAAAGATCTGGGACAGCCATTTAGTTGCTGAAGTCGCAGGCCAGGCACCTTTATTATATGTTGACCGTCATTTAATGCACGAAGTCACTAGCCCGCAAGCATTTGAAGGCTTAAGACTTGCCAAACGCAAAGTGCGTAATCCGCAGAGTATTCTGGCAACTATGGATCATTGTGTGCCAACCAAAGACAGAGACCTGCCTATTGCCGATCCGATTGCAAAAAAACAGGTCGAAACCATGGCACAGAACTGCGAGGAAAACGGCCTAAATCTGTATGATATGAAAAACCCGAACAACGGCGTGATTCATATAGTCGTCCCTGAACATGGCTTTGTTCATCCAGGCATGGTAGTGGTTTGTGGCGATAGCCATACAGCAACACACGGTGCTTTTGGTGCCTTGGCTTTTGGAATTGGTACGTCCGAAGTTGAGCATGTGATGGCAACGCAAACCTTGCCACAGCAAAAATCAAAAAACATGCTGATTCAGATTGACGGTGAATTATCTAAATATGCATCGGCTAAAGATATTGCCCTGGCAATTACCGGAAAAATTGGTACCGCAGGCGGTAACGGGCATGTGATTGAATATGCCGGCAGCGCAATCACCAAGTTGTCTATGGAAGGCCGGATGACACTCTGCAACATGGCCATTGAAGCGGGTGCCAGAGCAGGTCTGGTTGCTCCTGATGAAAAAACTTACAGCTATTTGAAAGGCCGTGAATTTACACCCTCAGGTGCTAGCTGGGATCAGGCATTAGCTTACTGGAAAAGCCTACCTAGTGATGACGGCGCGGTATACGATACAATTATTACACTAGATGCAGCAGAGATAGAGCCACAGGTTACCTGGGGCACATCGCCTGAACAAGTCACTGGGATTTCTAATATTATTCCGGCACCTGAAGATTTTGATGATGAAATCAAGCAACAGGCCTGTGCCAATGCCTTAGATTATATGGGCTTGACCGCGCATACTAAAATCACTGATATTCCTGTCGACCTGATTTTTATTGGCTCATGCACAAACGGGCGCATTGAAGATTTCCGTATTGCTGCTGAAGTAACCAAGGGTACAAAAATAGCCGATAAGGTAACAGCGATTGCTGTGCCAGGGTCTTATCATGTTAAAAAACAAGCTGAAGATGAAGGTCTGGACAAGATATTTATAGATGCTGGCTGGGAATGGCGTGAGCCGGGTTGCTCTATGTGCCTAGCCATGAATGGTGATGAATTAACTGTTGGTCAGCGTAGCGCTTCGACTTCAAATAGAAACTTTGAAGGTCGTCAGGGCAAAGGAGGCAGAACACATCTGGTTTCTCCAGCTATGGCTGCTGCTGCAGCGACAGCGGGTCACTTTGTTGATATTCGTAAGCTTTAAAGACTAACTGGAAAAATTATGCAAGCCTATAAAAAACACGAAAGTATTGCTGCTTTAATGAATCGCAGCAATGTCGATACTGACCAGATTATTCCCAAGCAATTTCTAAAAAAAGTAGAGCGCACCGGTTTTGGTCCGCACTTGTTTCACGACTGGCGCTTTAATGATGACGGCAGTGACAATGCCGAGTTTGAACTGAATAAACCCGCCTTTAAAGGTGCACAGATACTGGTTGCCGGTGATAACTTTGGCTGTGGATCCTCGCGTGAACACGCACCTTGGGCGATTGCAGACTACGGTTTTAACACGATAATCTCCAGCAGTTATGCGGATATTTTTTACAATAACTGCTTTAAAAATAGCATCCTGCCGATTGTAGCCACAAAGAAACAATTAGCCAGTTTAATGAGTGAAGTTGCCGCGAATGAAGGGGGTAAATTTATTGTAGATCTGGAAAACCAGACATTAACCACCCCCGCTGGTAATGGTTTTAAATTTGATGTTGATCCTGTGCGTAAAGATAATTTGCTAAAAGGTCTAGATGATATTGGCTTAACCATGCAACATACCGATCTTATCGATCAGTATGAGAAAAAGCATAAACAAAACTACCCTTGGCTTTGGGCTTAATGCCGCTGTAGGTTGGATAAGATTTTTTATTGCGAAGCATTAAAAAACGTAATCCGACATGATAGGTTTATGTGTCGGGTTACGTTACCTACGCTGTGCTTGATAAGCTAACCCATCCTACAATCCGCTTTACGCCCTTTGGGTATTGGCGGGCTAAAGCCCCGCCCTCCTGTATTCAATACTCAAGGCAAACACATGTCTACACTCCCTCGACATATCCAGTTAATGGATACAACCCTACGTGATGGCGAGCAAACCCAAGGGGTTTCTTATTCACCTGATGAAAAGCTAAATATTGCAAAGGCACTACTACAAGCATTACAAGTGGATCGCATCGAAGTTGCTTCTGCGCGCGTATCAGAGGGCGAGCAACAAGGTGTTAAACGGATTAATGCGTGGGCGCGCGATGAAGGCTTTGATGGCCGCATCGAAGTGCTCGGGTTCGTAGACCATACATTAAGCGTAGACTGGATACTGGAATCAGGTGGCAGTGTTATCAACCTGCTCACCAAAGGCAGTGAAAAACATTGCCGGGATCAATTAGGAAAAACACTCCAGCAGCATGTAGATGATATTTTAAAAACCGTGGACTACGCATTGGGCAAAGGCCTAACAGTCAACGTGTATTTGGAAGACTGGTCTAACGGTTTTCGAGATAATCGTGAGTATGTGTTTGCTTTAATGGATAGCATACAGCGCACTGGCATCAGTCATTTTATGCTCCCCGATACATTAGGGGTTATGTCTCCCGATGAGGTTTTTGACAGCCTGAGCGACATGTGCAACCGATACCCAGAACTGCACTTTGATTTTCACCCACATAATGATTATGGCCTGGCAACCGCCAATGTAATGGCCGCAGTCCGGGCGGGAATTAATTCGATTCATTGTACGGTAAACTGTCTCGGAGAAAGAGCAGGTAACGCATCACTGGCACAGGTCTGCGTGGTATTACGTGATAAAATGAATATGGAACTATCCATCGATGAAAGTCATCTGGTACGCACCAGTAATATAGTCGAAAATTTCTCTGGCAAGCGAGTCGCTGCCAATACCCCGATTATAGGCACAGATGTTTTTACCCAGACCGCTGGCATACATGCCGATGGTGATCAAAAGGGTGATTTATATAAAAGCAAATTGGTTCCCGAGCGTTTTTCACGTATTCATAGCTATGCATTAGGAAAAATGAGCGGCAAAGCTTCTCTTAAAAAGAACCTAGAGTTACTGGAGCTAGATCTTTCCGAAGAAAACCAGAAAAAGGTCTTAGCTAGAATCGTTAAACTAGGTGATTCTAAACAAACCATTACCACGGATGATTTACCCTTTATCATTGCCGATGTACTGGAAAGTAAAAATTATCAACATATTAAACTACTTAATTGCACTATCACCAGTGGCTTTGATTTAGAATCAACAGTTAGTATACGCGTTGATGTTAAAGGTGATCAACATATTGCCTCAGGCTGTGGAAATGGTGGCTTTGATGCCTTTATAGATGCTATCAATAAAGTCATGAAACTGCATGACTACAGTCTCCCTGCGCTAGTCGACTACGAAGTCAGAATTCCTAAAGGGGGGCACACCAGCGCATTAACTGAATGTGTGATTACCTGGGATTGTGATAACAACAATCGTAAAACCCGAGGTGTGCATTCCAATCAGGTTTTTGCTTCTATTCTGGCCGCGCTTAGGATTATTAATATTCAATTGCACGAGGAAGGGTAATTGAGGGATTAATAAGGTTTCTTATATAAAGTCATTGATATAGTGAAAAAAATGTAATATTATAACATTACATTTTTTAGTTGGAATTTTGCTATGCTTCGCCAATATTGTCACCTAATTCTCCTGCTCGGCACTTCATGCTCAGTAATGGCAGAAGATATACAAGAGTTAGAACCTGTTATAGTTTCTGCCCCCTTACATAAAAAACAAGCTGAAACGGTACACCCAGTTAATGTATTGGCAGGTGAGAACCTTTCTCTAAAACAGGCGTCCACTATTGGTGAAACCTTAAAAGGAGAGCTGGGGATACACAGCATGTCTTTTGGCAGCAGTGTTGGCCAACCTGTCATACGAGGACAATCAGGAGTTCGAGTGCAGGTCTTGCAAAATGGCTTAAGCAGTCTCGATGCTTCCGGTGTTAGCCCTGATCATGCAAATAGTACCGAAGCTTTGCTAGCTGATCGCATAGAAGTTTTACGCGGGCCTGCTAGCTTACTCTATGGAAGTGGTGCAATAGGGGGTATTGTCAACGTGATTGATAACCGGATCCCCATGTTCACACCTGAATCAACAGAGCTTGCCTTCGAACAGCGATATAACTCTGTCTCCAATCAATGGAGCAGTGTTCTAAAACATGACGATGGTCTGGATAATTTTGCCTGGCATATCGATGGATTTTATCGTACCAGTGATGACTATCATGTTCCTACTTCATCAAATGGTTTGGGTTATGTGCCCAATACCGATGCCGAAAGCTGGAGTGGTACGCTAGGCGCCTCATGGATAGAAGACTGGGGGATGCTGGGGTTTTCATACAATCACCTGGATAATAATTATGGTGTGCCACCAGTCGATGAGCTTGTGCGTATAGACTTAAAGCAAAACCGCTATGATGCCAAGGCTGAATTTTATGAGCCTTTTTCCTGGGTAGAAACTTTAAAGCTTCGCTTTGGATATAACGATTATCAGCATGCAGAATTAGAAGATGGTGTAACTGTCGGAACGCAATTTGATATACAGGGTATAGAAGGACGTGCCGAGTTAGTGCATAAAGAACTCGGCTTTATTGATCATGGTGTTTTCGGTTTTCAGGCCTTGAGTAAAGACTCTGTTGCCACAGGTGAAGAAGCTTTTGTGCCACCGTCAGAAACACAGAGTTATGCACTTTTTGTGATTGAAGACATACACACAGCTAATGTCGCTTATGAATTAGGCTTACGTGTTGAACATCAGAAAATTGATGCTGACGGTTTGGCGCGCAAACAGCATACACCCGTGAGCGCTTCCCTATCAGCCTTGTGGAATGCGACCGAGAATATGTTTGTTAGCCTTGCTTTTACCCATGCACAGCGTGCTCCTGATGTAACCGAATTATTTGCCGATGGGGTACATTTTGCAGCACAAAGCTATGAACTGGGAGATGAGGATCTGCAACTCGAAACATCTTATAACCTTGAACTTAGCTTTACTACGGACTTTGAATGGTTTAGCACTGAGCTAAATGTATTTCATAACTGGAGCAATAATTACATTATGTCGCAGAACACTGGTGATTTTTATGATCTGGATAGTGAAAAATTCATTCCTAACTGCTCCTCTGGCGAAGAGTGTTTGCCAGTCTTTCAAGCTACCCAAGCTAATGCGCGCTTTTATGGATATGAAGTGCAACTGGCATTTCCCTTATGGGAAGGCGAGGATAACCAGTTTGATATGACTTTGTTCAGCGATTTCGTTCGTGGAGAACTGGTAGCGGGAGGAAATGTGCCACGAATGCCGCCACTGCGTTATGGATTTCAGTTTGATTATACGGGTTATGATGCTTTTGCGGCAGGGCTTAGATTAACTCGGGCTGAAGCACAAGACCATGTGGGTGAAAATGAAACAGCAACCCCAGGGTATCTGTTATTAGGCGCCAATGTTTCTTATCAGGTTCAATTTGCCGATAAATATAATCTTTTGTTATTTGTAAAAGGGAATAACTTACTTAATAAAACGATTCGTAATTCCACTTCTTTTCTAAAAGACTATGCACCAGAACCAGGACGTGGTGCAGAAGTTGGCTTGAGGATGAGCTTTTAGCATGACACAAAATATCGATAGTAAAAGCCTACAAGGGCAACATCAGCACCGCAACTGTATCGACCATGCTCTGCAAACTGCTGAACAAATCTGCTTAAAAAAGAATGTCCGCCTGACAGAGATCAGAAAACATATTCTGAAATTAATTTGTGCAAACCATAAAGCGATCGGGGCTTATGAATTACTCGACTTATTTCGTGAGCAGGAGCCCAAGGCTAAACCTGTCACTATTTATCGCGCATTAGATTTTTTAATGGACGCTGGTTTAGTACATAAAATAGAATCGCTCAATGCCTTTATTGCCTGTCTACAGGCAGAGCATCAGCATAAATCAGCAATCTTAATTTGCGATCAGTGTAAAAATGCTTATGAGATCGATGCAACATCAGTTTATGAGAACTTATTTTCTCTAAGTGAAGCAGTCAAATTTAAACCTCAATACTTAACTCTAGAACTACATGGAATATGTGCAAGCTGTCAGAAGGTGCCCCCCCCTCCACTCACTTCAGTATAGAACCTCACGCAGAGCTGATAGATTCCTCTGCGTGCGAAGTAGATAGTATTTTACTAGCCAACCTTAGGCATATTAGATAATTTCTCGACTACTTTATCGCCAAACTCTACAGTGCTAATCATATTAACACCCGAACCCGACTTGGATAGATCTGCAGTGGAAAAACCATCGGCAAAAACTCCCTGCATTGCAGCCCAGACATTTTTTGCTTCATCCTGCATATCAAAGCTGTTTTCCAGCATCATTGCAACTGAGCCAATCATAGAATAAGGATTGGCTATGTTTTGTCCTGCTATATCCGGTGCTGAGCCATGTGAAGGCTCGTAATAAGATTTCTCATCACCTAGACAGGCTGATGGCATTAGACCTAACGACCCTAGAATACCGCCACCTTGGTCACTTAGAATATCGCCAAACATGTTTTCCATCACCATCACATCAAACTGTGTGGGTTTTAGACAGAGTAGTGTTGCTGCGGCATCGACCAGAATATTAATCACTTCGACTTCAGGATATTCTATTGCAACTTCTTCCATAATTTCATTCCATAAAACACTGGATTTCAATACATTACTCTTATGAATATTATGCAGCACTTTTTTTCTGTGGCTGGCTAGTTTAAACGCCTGATGCATAATCTGACAAATTTGTGCTTCAGTATATTCTAGAGTCTCCTTTACATAACGCTGACCGTTAGCATCAACGCCCAATTCTTTTTCACCAAAATACAATCCACCAACCAGCTCACGCACGATAATAATGTCGATACCTTCACCAATAATTTCCGGTTTTAATGGCGAAAAATGGGCCAGTTCTTTGGGTAAAGAGACCGGGCGAAAATTCGCATAGGTATTGTAACGGCGGCGCATCGGCAATAGTGCGCCACGCTCCGGCTGTTTATCAATGGGAATACCTTTTGATTCCTCATGACTCAATCCGATAGGGCCTTTCAGAATCGCATCGGCAGCATCGCAGATATCTTTGGTTTCTTGCGGAAAAGCATCGCCGGTAGCAAAATAAGCACAGGCACCAAACAGCGCAGGCATTAATTCAAAGCTAACATCATTTCTTTGTTCAATCAGCTTTAAAACTTTTACTGCTTCGGCGGTGATTTCTGGACCAATGCCATCGCCTGCTAAAATTGCGATTTTGTAATTTTTCATTATTTACCTTTAAAATTCTCGTTTAAAAACTCTTTAGACCAGTCATTATGAACCTAGCCAAACCGTATTATTTTACCCTATCTACCGCCATATTTATAAATGAAATCAGCATCACTTAATCACTGCCAAACAAATCACGCGTATAAATCTTGGCTGCTACATCCTTTAATTCGTCAGCCAGACGATTAGCAACAATCACATCTGCCTGGCGTTTAAACTCAGCTAAATCATTAATCACTTTAGAATTAAAAAAAACACCTCCATCAAATACCGGCTCGTATACGATAACTTCGATACCTTTCGCTTTAATACGCTTCATAATCCCCTGCACTGACGAGGCACGAAAGTTATCCGATCCGCTTTTCATAATTAAACGATAAATCCCGACGACGTTAGGATTGCGTTTGATAATTGAGTCTGCGACAAAGTCTTTACGTTTTTGATTTGCTTCGACTATTGAACTAATCAGGCTATTGGGCACATCTTGATAATTCGCACTTAATTGCTTGGTATCTTTAGGCAGGCAATAACCACCATAGCCAAACGAGGGGTTGTTATAGTAATTACCGATCCGTGGATCCAGGACAACCCCTTCAATAATTTGCCGGGTGCTTAGCCCCTGTGTTTCGGCATAGCTATCCAGCTCATTAAAATAAGCAACCCGCATGGCCAGGTAGGTATTTGAAAATAATTTAACCGCTTCCGCCTCGGTAGAATCGGTAAATAGCACAGCTATATCTTTTTTAATTGCGCCTTCTACCAATAAACCAGCAAATTTCTCCGCTCTTGCAGAGCGCTCACCGACGATAATGCGCGAGGGGTGCAAGTTATCATAAAGCGCCCTACCTTCTCTTAGAAACTCAGGGGAGAAAATAATATTGTCGCTACCTACTTTATCCCTAACCTGGGCACAATATCCTACCGGCACAGTTGACTTGATAACCATAACTGCATCGGGATTAATTTGCATGACATCCTGAATAACGGCTTCTACTGACTTAGTGTTGAAATAGTTGGTTTCTGTATCATAATCAGTAGGCGTGGCAATAATGACATAGTCAGCACCTTTATAAGCCAGCTCCTTATCCAGAGTCGCGGTAAAATTAAGCGGGTTGTTTTGTAGAAAACTTTCTATCTCGGCATCAACAATAGGCGACTTTTTAGCATTGAGTAAATTAATTTTCTCAGCCAAGATGTCAACGACAATGACTTCATGATTTTGTGCCAGCAACATGGCATTAGACAAACCTACATAGCCGCTTCCTGCAATGGCGATTTTCATTTATTTCATCCTGAACTATTATTGTACTAAAGTATTTTAGAATGCGAAGTAATGATTTGTAGCGCATATTATAAGTGGAACACTATGATAAATCACCTCAATCTAGCAAGAGTAAATAACTTCAGCTTTTTTCTGCTAACAACAATAGCTAAAGCTATTGCACTCCATTTTTTATTGCAGGAAAAAATGTTAGGATGAATATCAATACATTCTAAATAGACAAAGTATCTATGAAATTCTGGGAAACAAAAACATTAGCCGAAATGAGCACGTCAGAATGGGAATCTCTCTGCGATGGTTGTGCTAAATGTTGCTTAAATAAACTAGAAGACGAAGACACTGGGGAAATATATTTCACCAGTGTCGTCTGCAACTTGATCAACCTGGATACCTGCCGTTGCACCCGTTATTCGGAGCGCACCACTTTAGTTCCCGAATGTATTGATTTAAAGCAGCATGACTTCGCTGAATACACCTGGCTCCCAGCCACTTGCGCTTATCGTTTACTGAGCGACGGCAAACCATTACCCAACTGGCACCCTTTAATTACTGGTACTCAGGAAAGTGTTAAGGATGCCGGCGTATCTATCAGTAGCTTTGCCATGAAGGAATCTCAAATAGATGACCTGGAAGAGCATATTATTGAGTGGCTAGAATAATACACACTTATACACATCAGTCCTTATATTTGTCGCGGGGTCGCTTACAATTTTCTCGGTAACAAATTATCGACCTTTACTAATATGGCTAAGAATTACCCATGTAATTACAAATTTACTCAATTTACGCTCCAATAATTTACTCATTTATGCTAATCTTACAGCTACTTATTGTGTAGCATACAGCGCTTAAAATCCCCATTCCCAAACAGCTTATTTGCGCGCAAAAGGCCTGGAGATCAAGTCGTTCGGTTTGCCCGGCGAGTTCAATATGCACTGCAGCTATTGTGAAAAATAATTCCCAGCGTAATTACTCTACTTCATCAAGGAGACAGCATGCCCGAAGTAATTTTAAGCAAGCCCGTTCGAGATTTCACAGCGGCATCTACCGGAGATAAAAGCATCCAGTTATCCGATTTTAAAGGGCAATATGTATTACTGTATTTTTACCCCAAGGACAACACTCCAGGCTGCATTACCGAAGGACAGAATTTTCGCGATAATATCGCCCAGTTTGAACAACATAACACTGTTATTCTAGGTGTTTCGCGGGATAGCGTGCGTGTTCATGAAGGCTTTAAAACCAAACAGAGCTTTCCATTTGACTTACTCTCCGATAAAGAAGAAGAGCTGTGTAACTTATTTGATGTGATCAAAATGAAAAACATGTACGGCAAACAAGTACGCGGCATAGAGCGTAGTACTTTTTTAATCGACCCGGACGGCGTGTTAATTCATGAATGGCGCAAGGTAAAAGTAAAAGTTCATCTCGATGAGGTTTTACAAAAAATAGCCGAAATAGGGGCGTAATATGAATATTAGTGCACAAAAGAAATTATTTGTTCTGGACACAAATGTCTTGATGCATGATCCAGCTGCCTTATTTCATTTTCAGGAACATAATATTTTTATACCCATGGTTGTCCTGGAAGAACTAGACCATGGTAAAAGAGGAAGAACCGAAGTTGCGCGAAACGTACGTCAGGTCAGTCGCTTTATTGATGATCTATTACAAGGCAGAAGTCAGGATGACATTAAAGACGGGCTGCCTCTCTCGCAACTACACAGCTCAGGGCAAAATGAAAACGCCCTGGATGGCCGTTTGTTTTTTCAGACCCAGCAAATGACCGCAGCTCTGCCTGATTCTATGCCCGGCAACCTGGCAGATAACTCGATTTTGAGTATCGTACTAACTTTAGTAAAACAATTTCCTGACACCCATGTCATATTAGTGTCTAAAGACATTAATATGCGCATCAAGGCCGCAGCCCTAGAATTAAAGGCGGAAGATTACCACACAGATCAAACTCTGGATGATATTGATTTACTTTATAGTGGTGTAACTGCCCTACCCGTTGACTTCTGGGAAACGCATGGCAATAAAATGCAATCCTGGATAAAAGAAGGGCGTACTTATTACAAACTTGAAGGCCCTCTGGTAACTGACTGGTACCCTAACCAGTATCTGTATATAGAAAAAAATTCTGATTTTGAAGCCATCGTGCGCACCGTCGAAAAAGACACAGCAACATTGGAGATCGCGGTCAACTATAGACAGGGACATCATTCTGCCTGGGGTGTTTTTGCCAAAAATAGAGAACAGAACTTTGCCTTTAATGTGTTAATGGATCCTGAAATTGACTTTGTCACCTTATTAGGTACCGCTGGCACAGGCAAGACTTTACTGGCTTTAGCGGCCGGACTAACACAAACCATGGATGACAACCTTTATCACGAAATCGTGATGACCCGGGAAACAGTCCCTGTCGGTGAGGATATCGGCTTCCTACCCGGTACCGAAGAAGAAAAAATGGCTCCCTGGATGGGCGCGCTAATAGACAATCTGGAATTGCTGGGCAAACAGGAAGAAGACACTAATTGGGAAAAAGATGTCACCAAAAACATTCTGATGAACAAAATTAAAATCCGCTCACTGAACTTTATGCGCGGTCGCACCTTTCTGAATCGCTATCTGATAATAGATGAAGCACAAAACTTGACACCTAAACAGATGAAAACGCTGATTACCCGTGCCGGGCCAGGCACCAAAATTATCTGTATCGGTAATTTATCACAAATTGATACCCCCTATTTAACAGCCACCAGCTCAGGCTTGACTTATGTAGTAGACAAGTTCAAATCCTGGCAACATGGCGCTCATATTACCCTAAAGCGTGGCGAACGCTCTCGCCTGGCTGATCATGCATCAGAGGTTTTGTAGCATCATAATAACCTAGGAGGCTGTCCAAGAATAGAGACCCTACTACGGAAAAATTCCTTTTGGCCATTTTTCCCGAACATTTTCGTTAAAGAGCGCAACTATTCGCCTCAAATGTTCGAAAAAACTGACTCAAAAAGGCTTTCCCTCGCTACGGCTTCTATTCTCGGACAGCCTCCTAGGGTAGAGCGGACTTTAGTCCGCTATGCTCAACAAGCATTGCCGACTAAAATCCGCTCTACAAGGTATCTCCTGCTTAAAAATCAAGGTTTAAGCTACGCCTCTAGCAATTAAGTTGCTTTCACAATTTGACATATCTTGTTAACAACAGTAACTTAACGGGTTGAGTTAAATCATACGCCATTTTCACTAATATAATATAGCCGTTTTAAGAGCCTCCAATGGAAGAATTTCACCGTATCAGTCGCCTACCGCCTTATGTCTTTAATATAGTTAACGATTTAAAAGCAAAAGCACGAGCACAGGGCGAAGATATAATCGACTTTGGCATGGGCAATCCTGACCAGCCCACACCCAAACATATCGTCGATAAAATGGTGGAAGCTACTAAACGCAGTGACACCCACCGCTATTCCGTTTCCCGTGGCATACCACGGCTTAGACGCGCTATCTGCAACTGGTATAAGAACCGTTTTGATGTCGACCTGGATCCCGAAACGCAAGCGATTGTAACCATAGGTTCAAAAGAAGGCCTGGCACACCTGGCATTGGCAACATTAGGACCCGGGGATACTGTCATGGTTCCCAACCCCGCCTACCCTATTCATCCCTATGGCATTGTTATCGCAGGCGCTGATTTAAGACACGTTAAAATGGTGCCTGGCGTTGATTTTGTCGAAGAATTGCATAAGGCAATCGCCGAATCCTGGCCTAAACCTAAAATGTTAATCCTTAATTTCCCAGGCAACCCGACGACTCAATGTGTAGAACTGGATTTCTTTGAAAAAATCATCGCCGTCGCAAGAGAGCATAAAATATGGGTAGTACATGATATTGCTTATGCTGATATCGTCTTCGATGGCTATAAAGCACCCTCGATACTACAAGTCCCTGGTGCTGAAGAAGTGGCTGTGGAGTTCTTTTCATTATCCAAAAGCTACAATATGCCCGGTTGGCGAGTCGGTTTTATGTGTGGTAATAAAGAATTAGTTGCTGCGCTCGCAAGGATTAAGTCCTATCTCGATTACGGCATGTTCACGCCAATTCAGATTGCTGCGATCACCGCTCTGGAAGGACCGCAAGATTGTGTGGCAGAAATTTGTGCCATGTATAAAGAGCGTCGCGATGTGTTGTGTGATGGATTGAATTCAATTGGCTGGACGGTAGAAAAACCCAAAGCAACTATGTTTGTCTGGGCACCTATTCCTGAACAATACAAAGAAATGGGCTCGATTGAATTTTGTAAAAAAATGATTACCGATGCCAAAGTTGCAGTATCGCCAGGCATTGGTTTTGGTCAGTTTGGTGATGATCATGTACGTTTTAGTTTAATTGAAAATGAACATCGTACTCGTCAGGCTATAAGGGGCATTCGTGCCATGTTTAAAAAAGATGGTTTGATTAAATAAACCACGAAATACTCGAATTACACGAAACCTTCTGTTGAATCTATTTCATGTCTTTCGTCGTAAATGCTTTATCGCTCAGCGTAGCAGCGATATCTAAATATGCTTAGGAGTTTTGATTTGAAGCCAGTAAAAGTTGGCGTTTTAGGTTTAGGTACTGTCGGTGGCGGTACAGTAAACGTTTTAAAACGCAATGCACTAGAAATCTCACGTCGTGCTGGAAGAGAAATTATAATTACTCACGCTAGCGCAAGAGATCTAACGCGCAAACGCCTGTGTGATACACAAGAGATAACACTAAGCACTGACCCATACGAAATAATTAATGATCCAGAGATTGAAATTGTCCTGGAATTAATCGGTGGAACCAGCCTGGCTAAAGAGCTCGTTTTACAGGCGATAGCCAATGGCAAACATATAGTCACCGCTAATAAAGCACTGATTGCCTTACATGGTAACGAAATTTTTGCCGCTGCCAGTAAAGCCAATGTTATGGTCGCGTTTGAAGCTGCTGTTGCCGGTGGCATCCCCATTATTAAAGCGATACGCGAGGGGCTTAGTGGCAACCAGATCAACTGGCTAGCAGGTATTATCAATGGCACAGGCAATTTCATTCTGACCGAGATGCGCGACAAAGGCCGTGATTTTGTCGATGTACTGGCAGAAGCTCAGGCACTAGGTTATGCCGAAGCCGACCCGACTTTTGATGTTGAAGGCATCGATGCCGGTCATAAACTAACGATCCTAGCCTCTATCGCCTTTGGCATTCCCCTACAATTTAAAAATGTCTATACCGAAGGTATCACTCAAATCACCCGTACCGATGTCGAATATGCAGGTGAATTAGGCTACCGCATCAAACACCTAGGTATCGCGCGTAAAACAGCCAAAGGTATAGAGCTTCGAGTTCATCCTACCCTGATCCCCGAGCGCCGCTTAATAGCCAATGTCGATGGTGTAATGAATGCCGTTTTAGTACAGGCTGACGCAGTAGGTCCGACACTTTATTATGGTGCGGGCGCAGGTGCCGAAGCGACAGCTTCAGCAGTGGTTGCTGATGTCGTTGATGTCGTTCGCGCCTTAACGCTGGACGTAAAAAGCAGGGTACCTTATCTGGGTTTTCAGGAACAGGCGATTATTGATTTGCCTATCCTGCCGCGCGAAGCAATAGAAACCGCCTATTATCTTCGCCTGACAGTCGAAGATAAACCCGGCGCACTGGCAGATATTACCAATATCCTAGCTCAGCAAAATATCAGCATTGAAGCTTTGATACAGAAAGAATCTCAGCATGGTGAAACGACACTTCCAATTATTATGCTTACACAGAAAACTATTGAAAAAGAAATGGATACAGCCATTGCTGCTATCGAAAATTTAGCCTCTGTTACTGGACAAGTAACACGCATCCGTCTTGAAACATTAGGATAAAGAAATGGCAACTGCTTCACGTTATACAGGTTTAATAGAACGCTACAGAGACCGACTCCCAGTCAGTGAGACTACGCGAATCATCAGCATCGGCGAAGGCGATACACCCCTTATTCAATTGCAAAATATCCCTAAGCTAATTGGCAAAGATGTTGATATTTACGTTAAATATGAGGGTCTGAATCCCACTGGATCGTTCAAAGACCGTGGTATGACTATGGCTGTGACCAAGGCTGTTGAAGACGGAAGCGAAGCCATCGTTTGTGCATCAACAGGCAATACCTCAGCTTCAGCTGCGGCTTATGCCGTACGTGCTGGCATCACGGCTTTCGTATTAATTCCTGAAGGTAAAATTGCCCAGGGGAAACTTGCACAAACTTTAATGTATGGCGCGCAAATCATTCAAATTAGAGGTAACTTTGACCAAGGCATGAGCCTGGTGAAAGAAGTCGCTAACCATGCACCTGTCACTATTGTTAATTCCATTAACCCGTTCAGAATTGACGGTCAGAAAACAGCTGCATTTGAAATTGTTGATGCTTTAGGTAAGGCCCCTGATTACCACTGTCTACCTGTAGGTAACGCGGGTAATATCACTGCTTACTGGAAAGGCTATAGCGAATACGCAACTGAAACCAACGGCATCGCAGCCGTCTGCGCAAATCGCCCCGTTATGTGTGGTTATCAAGCCGCTGGTGCAGCCCCATTTATCGCCGGAAAAATGATTGATAACCCTGAAACAGTGGCAACGGCTATTCGTATCGGCCACCCACAATCTTGGGACTTTGCCTGGGCTGCGCAAAAAGAATCGGGCGGCTGGTTTGATAGTTTTGTAGATGAAAAAATACTGGCTGCACAAAAAATGCTAGCCAACTACGAAGGTATTTTCTGTGAACCCGCATCCGCAGCGTCATTAGCTGGAGCTTTAAACGACATAGGTTCAGGTAAGATCCCAGAAGGCAGCACTATCGTCTGCACCTTGACTGGTAATGGCTTAAAAGACCCTGAAACCGCTATTTCTCAGTGCGCTGAAACTCATCCAGTATCGATTGATGCTTCGCTAGATGCAGTGAAAAAAGCGATTCTGGATAATATGCAATAAAAAACCAATCAATCTAAAATATGTAGGCTGGGTTACGTTATTTGCGCTTCGCTGGCTAATCTAACCCAGCCTACGTGTTTGCTAAATATAACCAAGGAATATTCGTATGAGCAATGTTTTTAGCTTCACTGGAACAGTAGGTAGAGATGCCGAAGTCAGAACCACCCCAAATGGCCAGACAGTATTGAATGTCACTGTAGCCAATAATATAGGCTTTGGCGATAGACAACAAACAATATGGGTACGAGTCACTCTATGGGGCAAACGCGCCGAAGGTCAGCTACAGAATTATCTGAAAAAAGGTCAACAAGTATTTGTCTCTGGTGAATTATCTCAGCGCGAATACCAGGCTAATGACGGCTCTACCAAGTCCAACCTGGAATTAAATGCCAATATCATTGATTTAGTAGGAAAGCGCAATGAACAAGGAAGTGTTGCTCAACCTCAGCAGACTTATCAGCCTCAGCAACCAACAGCTTCACAGCAAGGTATTCCAGCGAGTGATAGCTATGATGATGTACCATTTTGAATACTATAAAGAATAAGCTAACTATCAGCATTTGATATTCAAGCTGCAATCACTCACTGTAGTGATTGCAGCTTACATCGTATGCGTAGAACGATCAGACTCTAATAAGCCAGCCAGGTAAGTTTCAATCTTATTCCTCGCTATTCCGTCGTCCTGATCACTAAACTGCACGCCAATCCCTGCAGTTCTATAACCTTGCGCACCTGCAGGCGTTATCCAGATGACCTTACCTGCAATGGGTAAGCGCTCAGTCTCTTCCATTAAATTCAGCAACATAAAGACGTCCTGCCCCATTTTATATTCACGATTAGTCGGAATAAATAAGCCGCCATTTTCAACAAAAGGCATATAGGCGGTGTAGAGAGCGTGTTTTTCTTTAATAGCCAGAGAAAGGATTCCTTGCCGTACGGATGATTCTGCCATTTTATTTTATTGTTGCTTGCGACCATGAAATAAGCAGTTCTTCAAATAATAACTGCTTATTAAGTTGTCTGTTTATTCTATAGGTATCCTTTAATAATAGATCATAAAAATCAAATAATCTATGTAGAACTAGTTGTTTCGACAAGGTACGCAAGTTTTTTTCTACATCCTCGTTGAGTAACAGACTATTTTCGACTTGAAAGTGACATTTTATAATATCTTCTGTCCAGCTAATAAGCCATTGTATTAACTGCTTAGCGGGGAGTTTATGCCACTTTTCTGCTAACTGAACCGGACACTCGTTGCCTAGTACAATTTTTTGCCATTCATCAAAACAGTCGCTACGCTGCTCCAGTATGTTTTCCTTTGCATAGTTCAATGCTTTAATTGGCGCACCTTGCGTTAATCGTAACAGCACAATTGCTGTTCGGCGATCGGCTACGCCGTGTTCCTGCAACCAGAGTACTGCAGTGTCACGATCAGGAGGCTGTACTAACATTTTTTGACAGCGGCTCCTAATGGTTGCAGACAAGCTCTGGCTGCACTCTGTTAACAACAAAAAAACTGTGCGTTCTGGCGGCTCTTCCAGGCATTTAAGGAAGGCATTGGCAGAGTTTATATTCATCTGCTCAGCCGGTGTGATAATAATCACACGGTAGGCACTGTATTGCGGTTTTAAGACCAGCTTGACCATCAGCTGCCTGATTACATCCACGCCAATCGACTTACCAGGCTCTGCAGGCTGTATCTGGATAAAATCAGGGTGCGTACCTGCAACAAATAATTTACAACTTGCACAGTGCCCACAATAAGAATTTTCTTGTTTATCCAGACAGGTTAAATACTGCGCAAAGTGCAACGCCAATTGCTGTTTGCCTAACCCCGCAACACTTTCAATCAATAATGCCTGTGGAATACGCTGCTGTGCAACATAGGCTATCAAATGCTGCCAATAGCTTGTATGCCATGGGTAGGTTAGTTCACTCATTGGGTAAATGCTCTGAGTGCCTGGCTAATTTGGGCTTGAACACTAGACAAGTTCTGTGTGGCATCAATTATTTTCACCCGCTCGGACTGATGTGCAGCAATACTTAAATAGCTCTGTCTGACTTGCTCAAAAAATGCCATTTTTTCTGATTCAAAACGGTCCAGTTTGCCACGTTGCTTCGCGCGCTGCATCCCTAGTTGAACAGGTGCATCCAGTAATAAGGTGAGATCAGGACGTAAATCACCCTGAACAAAATTTTCCAACCACTGAATACTGGATAACGCCATATTCCTGCCGCCGCCCTGATAGGCATAAGTCGCATCGGTAAAGCGGTCACACAGCACCCAGGTACCCTGTTCTAATGCCGGCTTTATGACGTGCTTGATATGCTGTGCCCGCGCCGCAAACATCATCAACAATTCTGTCTGCTCTGCAATAGACTCCTGCTCTTTATCCAGTAATAACTGGCGTATATGCTCGGCAAGAGTCGTACCCCCAGGCTCACGAGTTAGCAAGAGCGGAATATTTTGCTCTTCTAGCAGCCCTTGGATATAGGCAATATTAGTCGTTTTTCCAACGCCTTCACCGCCTTCCAGAGTAATAAATCGTCCTGCCATTTAACGCTTCCTTAGATAGGCCTGCACTGCCCGATTGTGCTCTGACAGCGTTGCTGAAAAATTGTGACTACCATCGCCATTAGCAACAAAATACAGACTATTCCCTTTAGCTGGGTGCAGTACCGCATTGATTGCCTCAACACCTGGCATGGCAATTGGCGTTGGCGGCAGACCATTAATTTTATAGGTATTATAAGGCGTTAAAGTCTGCAAATCTTTTTTACGTATATTACCCTGATAACTCTCGCCCATCCCATAAATAACCGTAGGATCAGTTTGCAGGCGCATACCTTTATTAAGCCTACGGGTAAATACCCCTGCAATAGCCGGTCGTTCGGAGGGAACTGCCGTTTCCTTTTCGACTATTGAAGCGAGTATCAACGCTTCATAAGATATTTTTATAGGCAAGCCGTCCTCTTTGTTTTGCCATTGCTGCAGAAGTACTTGCTGCATTTTTTGATAGGCTCTTTGTAAAATCGCCACGTCAGTCGTACTTTTTTCAAAGCGATATGTATCGGGGAAAAACAGACCCTCAGGGTGAGTATAGGGACTGCCAATTTTTTGCATAATTTCGCTATCGCTTATCCCGGCTAATGTCAGCTTAAGGTTTTTATCAGCTGATAGCATCTGACGTATTTGTTTAAACGTCCAGCCTTCGGGAAAGGTAATACTGTGCTGCCGTGTTATTCCACTACCCAGTAACAGCAGAAATTCAGTTGGCGTTTGTCCCACCGGCAGTAGATATTCCCCCGCTTTTAGCTGCGTAATCAAGCCTAACTGACGCGCCAGAATTTCAAACCAGAGCTTATCAATATCAGCTTGTTGCAAACCGGTCTGACTATCCAGTTGCAGGATAATACTGCGAAAAGAACTCCCCTTTGCTACCTCCATGATAACCGACTCTTGTGCCACCATAGGCCGGGTAATAAATGCCTGATAGTCCTGCCATGCCCAGGTCAATACAACACTTAAAACCAGTAATAAAACCGCAACGCTACGTAATATCATGACTGCTACCGCTCACTTTATAGTTGGCTAGCTTAGCCATGATCTTTTGCGTGACCTGGCCAACCGGGTAAGATTTATCTTCCAGGGCTTTAATTGGCCAGATGTCGATAATTGAATTACTGACAAATAACTCATCAGCTCCCAACACAAAATCCTTTGTTAATATCGCTTCCTTTACGGGGATCTGGTTATCTCTAGCAATCATTAAAATAAGCTCGCGCATCACCCCTTTTATGCCAGATACAGTAATTTCCGGTGTATACAGTTTTTGCTCTTTTACAATGAACAAATTACTCATTGTCCCTTCGATCACATGCTCGTTCAGATTCAGCATCAGTCCTTCCTGAAACTGATCCTGCCATTCGGCACGGGCAAGCACCTGCTCCAGGCGGTTATTATGTTTCAAGCCTGCAAGCAAAGGGTTTAAGCCTAATCGGGTGTAACAAAAACGGGCTAGAATGCCCTGCATTTTATAGTTTTCCGGAAACTCAGGAAAGGGATGTAAAGCAATAATTCGGGTAGGTTTTAGCAAATCAGGCTGACGATATCCACGCCCACCTGAGCCACGCGTCAGTATTATTTTAAGAACGCCTTGCTCGCTTGTTTTGCTTAACTGGGTAATTTCATCCAGCAGAAGGGTTTTATCTGGATAGGGTATTTGCAACACCTGACAGCCAGCTTTTAAGCGCGCAAGATGCTGCGCTAAAAAAACCGGTGTCTGCCGAGTCACTGCTATGGTTTCAAACAGACCATCGCCATAGTGCAGGCCACGGTCTGTTATATCTAGCGTATTTTGAAGTTTGCCATTGACTAAAATCATTAGCAAAGCAAAAACAATTTATTCGTAGCGTTTGAAAACAAGTGAGCCATTAGTACCGCCAAAACCAAATGAATTTGAGATGGCAACATCAATTTTCATTTCACGAGCAGTATTGGGTACAAAATCGAGGTCACATTCTGGATCCTGATTTTCAAGATTAATTGTTGGTGGCGCAATCTGGTTTTTGATAGTCAAGGCAGATAATACTGCTTCAACTCCACCTGCCGCACCTAATAAATGACCAATCATTGATTTAGTCGAACTAATTGCCACTTTATAAGCATGGTCGCCTAGCGCTGCTTTCATTGCTTGCGTTTCACCCAGGTCACCCGCAGGTGTAGATGTGCCGTGGGCGTTGATATAATCCACATCTGTTGCATTCAAGCTCGCATCACGCATAGCATTTTTCATACAACGCGCCGCACCTTCACCGCCCACTGACGGTGTAGTCATATGATATGCATCGCCACTCATACCATAACCAACCACTTCGGCATAAATTTTAGCACCACGTGCTTTGGCATGTTCCAGCTCTTCCAGAACCACAACCCCGGAGCCATCGCTCAAGACAAAGCCATCACGGTCTTTATCCCAGGGACGACTTGCCGCCTGTGGGTCATCGTTACGTCGTGAAAGTGCCCTTGCCGATGCAAAACCACCCATCGCCGTCGGCGAGGTAGTACATCTTTCAGCGCCTCCGGCTACCATCACATCAGCATCACCATATTTAATTAGACGTGAAGCATCACCAATATTGTGTGTACCGGTAGTACAAGCAGTCACAATCGCAAAATTTGGGCCCTTTAAGCCATATTTAATCGACAGGTTACCAGAAATCATATTGATAATATTTCCGGGGACAAAGAAAGGCGAGATCCGTCGAGGACCGCTTTTATCATAAGTCGCATAACACTCTTCAATCCCTGTTACGCCGCCGATACCGGCACCAATCGCGACACCGATTCTTTCTGCGTTCTCTTCGGTAACTTCTATCCCTGAATCTTCAATCGCCTGACATCCTGCGGCAATACCATAATGAATGAAACCATCCATACGCTTTGCATCTTTGGCGGGAATATATTCACTAATATCAAAATTTCTGATCACACCACCAAAAGTCGTGGTAAAAGGAGATATATCAAAGGAATCAATCGAGCTAATGCCGCTTTTTCCGTTAATAATGCCATCCCATGTTTCAGAAACTGTGTTTGCAAGAGGCGTAACTGCGCCTAGCCCTGTAATAACAACGCGACGTGTACTCAATGGAGGTTACCTGAAATAGAGATAAAGAAAGAGGGGATAGTTAATGGGTAATATATCATTACCCATTAAGTCATAACAGACTAAGGTATTAGCTGTTAGCGTTTACGTAGTCCGTAGCTTGTTGTACTGTAGTGATTTTTTCAGCATCATCATCAGGAATTTCACATTCGAATTCTTCTTCCAAAGCCATAACTAATTCTACTGTATCGAGTGAATCAGCGCCTAGATCATCAACGAATGATGCATCATTAGCAATATCTTCTTTAACACCTAGTTGCTCAGCTACAATCTTTTTTACACGTTCTTCAATGCTACTCATATTATTTTTTCCTTAATGGATGCTGATTTAAAAGAATCCAACATCACTATTATTATTAATCTGGTTCGGCTTATACGTATTTTCAATAAGCCGTGCAATTATACTTGAAAATCATGTTTGTGGCATGATTTTACGCCATAAACATCCCGCCGTTAACATGTAAAGTTTCACCGGTGATATAAGCGGCTCTCTCAGAGGCTAAAAATGCCACTGCATTGGCTATTTCCTGCGCATCACCCAGGCGTGCCAGAGGAATACCTGCTAATAATTCTTTCTTAATATCATCAGATAATTCTCGTGTCATATCGGTATCAATAAAACCTGGTGCCACTGTATTGACAGTAATACCACGTGACCCAACCTCTTTTGCCATAGACTTTGCAAAGCCGATCATACCGGCTTTTGATGCGGCATAATTAGCCTGCCCTGCATTACCCGTGGCACCAACAACTGAAGAGATGTTAATAATACGGCCAGACCTGACTTTCATCATACCTCTTAACACCGCCTTACTCATTCTAAAGACTGACGTTAGATTGGTATTGATAATATCATCCCACTCGTCATCTTTCATGCGCATCAATAAATTATCTCGGGTAATTCCGGCATTATTCACCAATACCGCTGGTGCACCATATGCATCAGCAATGTTTTTAATGACTTCTGCAATAGAATCTGCATCCGAGACGTTGAGCTTCATGCCCTTGCCACTCTCTTCCAGATAAGCAGAAATTAACTCTGCTCCGCCATCGGACGTTGCTGTACCGATAACAAAAAAACCATCTGCAACTAATTTTTCTGCAATGGCGCGGCCAATTCCACGGCTCGCACCGGTTACTAAAGCGACTTTTTTAGTCATTTGAATAATGCTCCAATAATTTATTTAAAGTATCAGGATTGTAAACAGTAAAATGGTCAGATGTCTTAACAATACGCTTGTTAAGACCCATTAATACTTTACCAGGTCCCATTTCTACGATTGTCGTCACGCCTTGTTCCGTCAAGGCATTAACCGTATCTACCCAGCGCACCGGCATAAATAGCTGCTGCCTCAATGCCTGACGAATTTCATCTGCCTCTTTATGCTCAGCGACATCAACATTATGTAATAAGCTAACATCAGGCTGCGCGAACCTTAACGCCTGCATTTGCACATATAACTTTTCCGCAGCTGGCCGCATCAATGCGCAATGCGATGGCACACTAACCGGCAGTTTCAGCGCCCGTTTAGCGCCAGCATCTTTTGCCGCAAGCATCGCTCGATCAATTGCAGCACTATTCCCTGCAATGACCACCTGACCGGGTGAATTAAAATTTACCGCAGAACATACTTCACCTTGAGCGGCATCACTACATACCTGAATAACCTGCGCGTCAGTTAAGCCCAAAACTGCAGCCATTGCGCCCACGCCCTCGGGAACCGCTTCCTGCATAAATCGACCTCGCGCTGCAACCAAAGCAATCGCATCTGCAAAGTCTAATACGCCCGAACAAACTAAAACCGTATATTCCCCCAGACTGTGCCCTGCCATATAAGCTGGACGCACATCAGAGTGTGCACACCAGACTTTCCATAAGGCCACACCTGCGGCCAACATTGCTGGCTGGGTATTATGCGTCTGATTTAATTCTTCAGCAGGTCCGTCAGTAACTAAAGCCCATAAATCCAGACCTAATACTTCTGATGCCTTTGCAAAGGTATCCTTGATCTCCGGATAACTCTCCGCCATTTCGACCAACATACCGACCGACTGTGAGCCCTGCCCTGGAAAAACAAAAGCCAGCTGCTTGTTTTGTATACTCATATAAAACCTTAATACTTAATAAGCGCTGAGCCCCAGGTAAAACCTGCGCCAAACGCTTCTAATAAAACCACATGCCCACGCTGAATTCGGCCATCTCTTACTGCTTCATTAAAAGCCAGCAAGACAGAGGCAGAAGAAGTATTTCCCTGATTTTCAAGCGTCAATACCACCTGATCCATAGACATTTTCAATTTTTTAGCGGTCGCAGCAATAATGCGACTGTTTGCCTGGTGCGGCACTAGCCAGTCTACTTCTGACTTCTGCATATTATTAGCTGCCAGTGTTTCATCAACTATGCGTCCCAATGTATTCACCGCGACTTTAAATACTTCATTGCCTTTCATGGAAATATAGCTAGGCGTATCAAAATCCCCCAATGCCTGCGGATTCGGGCAGTTCAATAAATCCTCAAACCGACCATCCGAATGAATATGCGTTGATAGGATTCCTGCTTCGTCAGCTGCCTGAAGTAAAACAGCCCCTGCACCATCGCCAAATAAAATACAGGTACCTCGATCAGTCCAATCGACAATACGCGAAGTAACTTCAGTACCTACAACTAAAACCGTTTTCGCTGCACCTGACTTGATATATTGATTCGCCATATCCATGCCAAAAATAGAACCCGAACAAGCAGCCTGAATATCAAAAGCAATAGACTCTTTAATGCCCAGTCGGTGTTGCAACATACAACCTGTACTGGGATAAATATTATCTGGTGTCCCGGTAGCAACAATAATCAAATCAATATCTTTCGGATCAATACCTGCCATATCAATGGCTTGCCTGGCAGCAATTTCAGCCATGCTTGAAGCAGTCTCATCTTTTGCAGCAATGCGACGACTTTTAATACCAGTACGTTCAAAAATCCAGCTATCCGAGGTATCAACTGTGCGCGAAATATCCTCATTGGTTTTTATTTCAGCAGGTAAATACCCCCCAGTACCAATTACTTTTGCATAAGCTGTCATGAGTTGTCTCTCCTGCTTAAAGCGAGTTCAACTTGCTCGCTAATTTTTTGGATCACATTTTTTTCTACTTCGACTTCGGCCACATGAATTGCTGTCTTAAACGCCAATGCATCTGCACCACCGTGACTTTTTATCACTAAGCCTTTCAAGCCCAAAAAGCTGGCGCCATTATGCAGTCTTGGGTCTATACGATTTTTTATGGCTTTTAATACCGGATAAGCAATCAAAGCAGCTATTTTAGTAAAAGGGGTCTTGGCAAATGATTCTTTCATTACCGAAGTAATCATTTTTGCTGCGCCTTCAATTGATTTCAATGCTACATTACCGACAAAACCATCACAAACAATCAGGTCGACTTTTTGATCACCAGCATTCAGTGAATTACCTTCTACATACCCGATATAATTTAGGTCGGAATTATCCAGTAATTGTGCAGCCGCTTTAACCTGCTCATTGCCTTTAGTTTCCTCTTCGCCAATATTGAGCAAACCAACCTTAGGGTCACTAATATTTTCCAGTGCCTTAACAACCTCAGCGCCCATCACCGCAAATTGAAACAGGCTTTCAGCGGGGGTATCGACATTTGCGCCTAAGTCCAGCACATGAGTATGGCCGAAAATAGAGGGCATAGAAGAAATAATGGCTGGCCTATCGACACCAGGAATCATTTTTAAGACAAATCTAGCTGTTGCCATCAGCGCCCCGGTATTACCCGCACTGACACAGGCATTCGCCTGCCCATCGCGCACTAAATTAATTGCGACGCGCATAGATGAATCTTTTTTATTTCTTAGCGCCTTGGAGGGAGATTCGTCCATAGCAACGCATTGTGACGCATGCTGAATTGATAATCGTCCTTTAAAATCAATTAACGCTTGCTCAAGTCGAGGAGCAAGTACTTGTTCATCACCAACAAGAATCAGCTGTAATTCGGGATTATTGCGTAAGCAATCTAATGACGCGGGAATGGTCGAATCAGGACCATGATCACCGCCCATGGCATCAATTGAAATAATTAAACTCACGTAAACAAAAACTCCAACTTTTTATTATAAAAAAGCCGGACATAAAGCCCGGCTTTTAAAACTGATAAAACTAAGTGCACAAATAAAAACCTGTGCTCACTATAACAATTTAGTCTTCTTCAGCAACAACGATCTGACGGCCTTTGAAATAACCATCTGGCGTTACATGGTGGCGCAAATGTGTTTCACCGGTTGTTGGATCTTGAGATAGGGTTTTCGCAGTCAATGAATCATGCGAACGACGCTGACCGCGCCTTGAACGAGTTACTTTACTTTTTTGTACGGCCATTATTGGTCTCCAGTATTTTTAAGTGTAGCTAAAACAGCAAAAGGGTTGTCAGGTTCGTGCTCATTTATCTTGGGCTCAGCGAGCTTTACAGCAGGCTCATAGTGTAAACATTTATGCGCATGTCGAGGAAAATCTGGCAAAGAAATAAGAACTTCATCTTCGACAAGCCCTGGTAATGACATCTTTTCATCGCTAACCATCAGCGGCTCAAACTCATCAGTTAAACGATCAGCCTGTTCGATTGTCTGTACCATGCCTATCTTTACCGACTTGTCTACTGACCAGTCCAGCGCCTCCATACAGCTTTGACAAGCTAACGTTATATGCCCTTCTATGCGCCCTTCTATAACAGGAACTTTACCTTCTTTATAAAACTGCAAATCTACTTTTAGCTCACCTGTTTTATCAAACAGAAGAGTGCCAAGACGCTCTAAACGCTGCAGGCCTAGGCATCCTTTTATATTACTCTGCCTTTCAGCAAAAACAACAGGATCTATAAGTTCGGGTAATTGATCTAACATAACTGTGTAATAATAGCTGGTATCGACACCTTATGTCAATTTAATTCTTATGCAAACCAACAACCTAGTCCTGGCATCCAGCTCTCCCTACCGAAAATCGTTACTGGAAAAATTACACTTAAATTTTATCTGCGCCTCGCCAGACATTAACGAGACAGCAAAGCCAAGTGAAAATCCCAGGCAATTAGCGTTGCGCCTTGCTCAAGAAAAGGCCAAAGCGCTGGCTTTCAACTACCCAGAGCACTTGATTATTGCTGCCGATCAAGTTGCCATGCTCAATAACAGGCAACTCGAAAAACCAGGAAACCGGAACAATGCCATCAAACAATTACAAAATTCTTCCGGCTCCAAAGTAAATTTTTACACCAGTATCTTCATACTTAATAGTGCCACAAACGAGACACAAGGTGACCTTGATACCTGCACCGTGCATTTTAAGCACCTTACTGATCAACAAATCCAGAACTATATAGACCTCGAGCAACCCTATGATTGCGCCGGTAGCTTTAAATCAGAGGGCCTCGGCATTGCTTTATTTGAACGCATTGACAGCGAAGATCCCAATGCGCTCATCGGCCTGCCGCTAATCAAACTTATTAGCTTGCTTAGTGCATTTAATATTGATGTTTTAGAGAACCTATCGCTTTAGGCTTCGCATTTTTAACCTTTCTATCTGCCAATATAATAATTTGACGGCACCTCCTACCACTGCATTAACTAAATGTGTTGGCGTTGTTGCGGAGCGCGGCTGCTCATACTGGAAAAGTGATTGGCATATTAAAGTAGTTGTTCAAATTTGCTGAAGGGAACGATTACATTGATCGCTATCCTGTTTACTCACTTAATGAAAAGATCTGCAATATAAGTACTGTTGTCATAACTAAATTTAGTGACCTCACCACTTAGTTCTAAATCACGAGCATAGGCTTCATAATCTATATAGACTATAAAATTATCCGATAGACAATCGACAATTCCATAACCATTGATAAAGCCAGCGCCATAATCAATCAGTGATGCCAGGTAAAACACACACTTTATTTATCTAGATCAATAAATAGAATTTCAAAGGTGTTAATATACGAATTCAGGTAATTCGACATAATCGATTATTATTCATTGAATTTTGTAAAGGAGATTAGAGTATATGATCAGAATAACAACACTTATTTATTTTTTAATTCTAAGTATGGTGAGTGCTACTGTACAGGCAGAACTGACAACTGAACGCTCAGTTATCAGTTCTGATGGCACACAACAAATCAATGCTATTGCCAAATTTCAGGAGCCTGTTACTGGGGATCTTTATATTGCCACTCAAGTTGATAAAGAATTGTGGTTTTTTATTGAAGACGGCGCACTTTCTTTGGAACCGGTTCCTTTTAGGGCGGACAGTACTTTCTCAGGTGATATTAATGTTTTAGATTTATCAGGCGAAGGCATTATACCAGGGCGCTACCCACTTTTTGAGGTCGTCACACAACCCAATACTGATCCGCTAGATTTCACAAATTGGGTGGGTGGGTTAAATGGTTTAAGCCGTATTAATTATATCATTGGGTTACCCGTTGAAGAATCGTTAGATCATGATGAAGATGGCTTTCCTGATGATGATTCAGATCATGATGGCTTTAGTGATAATGATTCAGATCATGACGGGTTCCGAGATGATGACTTAGATCATGATGGCTTTAGTGATAATGATTCAGATCATGACGGGTTCCCAGATGATGACTTAGATCATAATGGCTTTAGTGATAATGATTCAGATCATGACGGATTCCGAGATGATGACTTAGATCATGATGGCTTTAGTGATAATGATTTAGATCATGACGGACTATGAAGAGGGACACGCAATGATTGGCGTAGTCTTAAGTAAGTCATTGAGTTCATTCATAAGCTCGGTGGTTGTATCAGTAAGCAATGCCTCGTTGGGGCTTGCAGGTCAGCATAAAAAACATCACTGATATCATCCGCTAGCCAGTCGAGAGCGCTAAATGTCAACCAACCTGTCGCATATTCGTGATATCAAACTTACTATGCAAACATGGGGGCTTTGCCCCCAAACCCCCAAGGTATTTTTACAACGGTAATGATATAATTCCACTGCGGTACAGGCTGAGGAGCCGATGTCCGTCAACGGTCATGGGCGATTGAACCAATGGGGTCACAGAACCAATGGGGTCACAGAACCAATGGGGTCAAGAACCAATGGGGTCA
>Ga0209264_1000233_pt1 | contig 50730 bp, 47 predicted proteins | sample SaaInlV_DNA_150m_FD_184687 | JGI IMG/M metagenome (GOLD analysis project Ga0209264, IMG submission 184687) | Marine microbial communities from expanding oxygen minimum zones in the Saanich Inlet - SI075_LV_DNA_150m (SPAdes) (version 2) | ecosystem: Environmental > Aquatic > Marine > Unclassified... | reverse complement strand
TTTTTTTTTTTCCCTTTTTTTTTTTGTGTCATTGCCATTTTTGCAATGGTAACCGAATGATAACGTAAAAGTCGCAAGGAATTAAACATTTTTTAGTGGACATATTATCTAAGTATTTATTTGGTTGGACCATGCGACAATTCACTACATTATCCTAAAATGGTAACATTTTTGCGACAATTGTCGCAACATCGTAAATGGTTTAAGAATAAATAATCTAAATATATTACATTATGATAAAAATAATTTCGGCTGAAAATCCATATTTTTGCAAAATATGTGAATACAAAACATTTAATAAATATGATTGGACAAAACATTTGAATACTAAAAAACATAAAAAATTAGCGAGTTCTATACATGATATATCACCGGATACAGAATCATCACATGGGACATGTAGTAATGTAACCGATGACAATAAACACATATGTAGTACGTGTGGGAAGAGTTATAAATTTAGTAGTGGTTTATCGCGTCATGTTAAATTGTGTACATCTTCAGTTATAGCTCCAACATTTTCATACGAGACATTGGAACCTATGCAGACAGTACAACCAGTACAACCGAATGTGGATATAGTAACTACACAACATGAGCAGATAAAAAATTTGCAGGAACTACTGCAGAAGACTATTGAAAATCAGCAAAATTTGATAGGAAGAATTGGAAATACTACAAACAATATTAATAATACAATGACGATTAACTTAATTTTGAATGAAAAATGTAAGAACGCAATGAATCTCACTGATTTTATGGATTCATTAAAGCTTTCAGAGGATGATTTAAAATATACATGTGATAATGGATATATCAAAGGGATTACCAATATTTTCGTTAAACATTTAGCTGATATGAATCCAAATAATCGTCCTTTTCACTGCAGTGATAATAAAACATCATTGGATTTTTTTGTAAAGGATCAAAATATATGGGAAAAAGACAATAAACACAAGAAAATCAACAATAGCATTGAACAGATTACACAGAGACAAATACAGCATATAAAGGAGTGGGAACGCGGCTATCCGAACTGGAATGATACAGAAGCCGGAACCGAAATGTATATGAATATGATTAAAGAAGCTATGGGTGGTATGACAGATAATGAAAAATCAATAAATATAGAATACATTAAAAAGGAGATTGGAACCAAGATGGAGATAAATAATGTGCTTCAATTAGAAGACCATTTACCTGATTCATCTGCTAAATAAAGTATTTACGTAGATGAAAATGGATGAATAATATAAAATAGCCGGCAAGTATATAGTATGATTTATATGTTGAATGTAGGTAAATATAGAAATAAATCGAAGTGTACTGTCTCATGTTTAACTGATATAAATAGAGTGACGCCTCCACCACTTAGTACGCTGGGTAGCTCACCATTTTCAAATCGCGCGGCTTATATTAATAGTTTATATCGTGTTAGAACACAGACAGTGATACAAACAATTGTTATAGATCGGCAATTTGGTCGAATACCAGGAACTGGAGGGGTCGTATTATCTAATTTTTAATATATGCGTTTATTCGTCTTACCAATGAATATACTTATTTAGAAATAATTTTTTTTCTCTATTCATTTTATAATGAAACGTCCTACTAAAAGTTCTGATGGAAACTATCATATTAACGGTAAATCATTTGAAGTATTGATTGGGTCTCGTGCTATGGTGTGGCACGGAACCGCCTTTAAAACTACTGGTGGATTACATAAATCTAATTTACTCCAAAACAAACATGGTCGTATTGTGTCATCAAAGAAACACGCTACTGCTAAAAAAGAGAAGCGTCTTGCAAAGGCTGGTTACAGCACCAAGAAGGGACATTTTGGTGCCATTAAGAATGGTTCTGCTGTTAAGAAAAGCCGCAAGAGACGTTCCACTCGTAAAAATAAATCAACTCGTAAAAAGTAAATAATCTCATCGTAACATATACATAATATTATATGTCACGTAGAACGACCAACAATAACGCGAGAGAAGCAGCAATCATGGAAAGAGCAAAGAACGACCCAGATGTACGTAAGCAGTTGACTGAATTAAATGAAAACGAACCGGATTTAGTACAAAGTTTCACCAGACATGTTCGACAAAAATATAGTGAGGCAAAATGGAATAGTTTCACTAAAGAACAGAAAGGGGAGCTTATAACAAAAGCCATAGTAGCGAATCGTATTCCGATGCGCCGAACAGGAGGAAAGAGTAAAAAACGCCGAACACAAAAAAAGAAGATAACTCAGAGATATGTTCCAAAAAGACTAACAAGGAAGGATAGAAAAAAACAAATACGCGAATTGAAAAAATCAAGAAAGCAATACAAGAAGGGTAATTATTATACACGTAAAAAGGTGAAATCATTTACCTCTAAAAAATCCAAACATATTACCAAAGCGGAGAAGATGTACAAAATACATAGTTTAAAACCATCCCGAAATTTAGCAAAAAAAACAGGATGTTCATTATCTTCTCTGAATCAAATTATTAAGAAAGGTCAAGGTGCTTACTTCTCATCTGGGTCACGTCCTAATCAGACGGGTCATTCGTGGGCATATGCTCGTCTCGCGAGTTCTATTACGGGCGGAAAATCAGCGGCAGTCGATTTTAAAATACTCGAAAATGGATGTGGAAAAAATAGTAAGGCATTAAAACTGGCTAAGAAATCGAGAAAGCGTCATGGTAATGGTAGACGTAGAGTAACTAAAACACAGATGTAATATTACTTAGTAAATCGGTAAAATATGCTGGAGTTCTGTAGTATTAATTGCGTTATTAGAGAAGTACATATTAATGAACTGTCTTGTTTTTTCATTATCAAATGATTTTGTAATTTTTTGATATTGTGCGAGTAACTTCGCTTTAGATAGCTTGGTCTGTGTAGATTTGAGGGTAATACAGATAATGTGGTTTTCGAGCAAGTAAGGCTGTTTTTGGTTAACGATTGCATATTGAAATTTGTATTCACCATTACCATAACCTCTATTTACGATGAGACACATATCGTTTTTTCCATCACGATCAATATATTGCTTTTTTGAATCGTTTTTAAAGTCCTTCACTACAATTTTATTGTCTTCAACATTGGAACTGTAAATAAGCATGGTTTTGGTTTTATCATGTGTCAGTTCAGATTTTACTTGATTCCATACAACAGTTCCTACGCCGACTTTAAATCCCATTTGGTCCAATGTAGTGGATTCTTTATACATATCATGTAATTGTTCAATCTTGGTTGGGTCATGGAATATAGTGAATCCGTTTTTAGCAATAGTGAATCGACTGTTATTTTTAGGAGCATTTTTTTGGATAGTAAAGATGATAGTTTCTTGAGTGGTATCTATAAACTTGGCATCATTACATGGTTCTATAGCAACAATGTTATAATTATTATAAATGTGGGAACGGGTATTATCATAATAAATACAATTTAGGAATGATTTAGGTAATACGAAACATAGAATTCCATTTTCGGCAAGCATGGATAGTGATTTGGCAATGAATATATTGAATATATTTGGACGTCCGGTGAAATAGGACCAATACGATACATCAACGTCTTTTTTAGGAATAACGAAATAAGGTGGGTTTCCAATAATCAGATCATATGGTTCAGATGAAGTATAGGTTAAGAAATCGGAATGATGAATATTTACTGTATTACGCTGAAAGTTTAGTGATTTGATTTCATTATAAATGGATTGATTATATTCGACACAGTCAATTGTATTGCCTGTACTGACAGTTTCCATATTATCAAGATGTGTAATAAATTCGCATGTTCCGCAAGACGGCTCTAATATGCGCATATTTTCCCGTAGAAATGGACGTATAGTATGAATAGCTTGATGAATCGTATTTTTAGACGAAAAGTAAATTCCTTGTTGTTGTTTTTCTATTTTACTAATATCTTTGGTTAATTGTACCGACAATTCGGAATATAGTGAATTGCTCATTGTGTATGTGTAATAATATATGCCCGTCATATTTTAAATCAATTTAATAGTAATTAATGCGTTTAAATACTTGAATCATAAGTATTTAAAGATTTGAGCTGCAAGTTAAATATACAAAGATACTTATGGATTCGTCAACGAATGGGAACGTATTAACGATTAAAACTGTTCAAATTGCTCCGTTTAGAACCTTGATGATTGCGCTCAAGGATATCTTATTGGAGACAAATATTACTTTTCAGAAGGATGGAATTCGTATTATTAATATGGACAAGTCTCACACTATTTTAGCACATCTTTTTCTACAAGCAGAGAACTTCGAACAATATGAATGTAAGAAGGATAAGATTATTATTGGCGTGAATATGTTTCATCTGTTCAAGCTCATTAATTCTATTGACAATGATGATACACTTACGATTTATATTGAGAATGACGATTACCAAGATGGTGTAGTGTCTTATTTGGGACTAAAGTTTGAGAATGGTGATATCAAACAATGTAAGACACAAAAATTGCGCCTAATTGAACCTGACCACGAAGAATTACAAGTACCCAATGTTGAGTTTTCTTCTATTATTAATTTACCGTCAAGTGACTTTCAAAAAATTATTCGCGATTTGAGCCCTCTATCCGACAAGCTGGAGATTAAATCGTTGGCAAATGAGTTGATTTTTAAGTGCTCTGGTTCCTTTGCAACGGCAGAAATCCGGCGTGTAGAATCAGATGGAGCATTGGAATTTCAATTGAAACCGGATGCGTCGAAGATCATTCAAGGCGAATTTTCTCTGAAGAATTTGGGCTACTTTATTAAATGTACGAATTTGTGTAGTCAAATTGAAATGTATTTGGAGAATGATTTGCCTCTGGTAGTGAAATACCACGTGGCTTCACTCGGAGAAATCAAACTATGTCTGGCTCCCTTACCAAGCATGTAAACATATATGTAATAATTAAATTGTAATATTATACTATGAAATTATAGTATAATATTAAATGAATACATAAAATAACAGAAACAAAAAAAATTGATTTATTATGTATTATAATATAATTCATACAAATACAATATGAATACGGATGATCTTAGAACCAATCTTGAAACATGTCTGCGTGATGCTCGTAATAATAATGAAGATATACCACAATTAATTTCTACTATTTCGGGAAATAGTGAAGGAATGAAACAAATATTAGAAACAATAAACTCAATGTTACAATGTGAAAGTATGATAAACAAGCAAAAACAATCAGAAGATGTGGTTACTGCGTTCGACGTTGAGCGTGCATCAATAGACAAATTCCCTGTCATGAGTCTCGCCGCAAAATCCAATGATTCAAATATGATGTCCAACTTTGACAAGGAAGTCGATAAGTTCGCACGTGAGGACCATGCGTTGTGCATATATGCCGATGTTTATTCCAATGAGATCTTCTTGAGTGGTATAGGTGAGATGCACCTTGACGATTACACCGAGAAGTTGAAGAAAGAGTGCAATCTATGTGAAATACGTTTATAAGACTATAGGTCTACACGATAGTTATCACGGTCAGTGTTGTAAAAAACTGTAGAATTTAACGAAAATTAATTGTCACGTAAAAAATGAGATATTATTTCATTAGCATGATTTACTATCCATTCATGCATAAAGATATAAAAGGGTGTATTTGTTTTTATGGTTGCTATTTTTATATAAAGTAGAAACATCTGTTTCTTTGAAAACTTTTTTTTAGAATAATCCATTAATAGAATTTTTAATATATTGTTTTCATTTTTCATTGAAATATCAATACATGTCGCCATAATTGATAATAAATTCATTGTCAGTAAGTATAAATTATCGTAATATTATTTTTTACATATCCATTCAATAAAAAAGTTGTATATAAATTACAACCTTTTTATTTCGTTATTCACAATACTATACATATATATACACTCATGTTACCTATTTAGTTGTGTTAATCAATTGGTTCATCCAATTTTGTTGCCAGATAACACATAAAGAGTAAAAACCCTATACCACATAATATACTTGCAATGTCCATGCTTGTTAGTTTGTTTGATATCTCATCCAGTACTGTAAAAACCTACATCAATTTTTTTGGGGGTTTTTATTTAGACCAATAAATCCGGCGGTTTACTTGCGGTGCGTTCTATTTTATAAGGGAAGTAGTATATCCATAATATCTTCTATGTTCTCTCTGGGTATACTATCGGTTTCTAATTTATAATCAATGAATGCATGTTTGAATGTTGATGCTCTATCATCGGTATCATATTTATTAATATTTTCATTAATATATTTTGTCCATTTATAATCAAAAAATTTATTGGTCAATTCTACGGCATTTTTTACTTGCTGTTTTGGCATATTGTCATTTAATAAGAAATGTTCATATAGACGACCTATCATACTATTAGGATTTTGTGTTTCTACAATCATATTATTGGTAATCATTTCAGTATGTATATGAAGCATCACATTATATACAGGAGTATTCTTTTCATATGGAATCATCTCTGCTATATTTAATGATACGAAACTATCAGCTGAATGCATTTCACCGTTATAATATATTTTATGTTTCCAACTGATAACTGTATCACGAGAAGGATAATTATCACCCATGCAGTTTTTCTTAAATAATACCATGTTTTCCGCAGTCAAACACGTTTTTATAATAGCACGTACATGATTTCCGCGTATAGTATGATGTGATGGAATGATGTTTTGTATTTCTATAGGACCTTGATCAGTATTAATAGGTGTTCCTTTAAGAAAACACGCGGTTGAATAGACTTCTGGTACAGTTTTAATAATAAGTTGCGTAGTATTTGTTACAATACTTGAAATGTTTGTTGCTGCGTCTGAATTTGTTATTCTAACGCGATTGATAGCATATATTGCGTCGGATAAGGTAAATGAATTTCCTGATCCATTTATCCACGTATTACCTGTATCTGTAGAATATCGCCATGTTGTAGCTCCCGAACCAAGAGTAATTGTTACAGTATTTTCGTTTGAATTATTTACTGGGAAGGTTACTGTAGGTGGACTGGGTGCGACCGTATCAATTGTAAAATTGGGCAGTGTAAGTGTTGTATAATTACCAGCAATATCTGTTACGGTAATCGTTTTCCCGCTATATATATTGTCTACTAATGTAGTAAATGTAATTGTATTCTGTCCGTTAACACTCGTAGTTGAACTGCTAAATCCTAATGAAGAAGAAATTGTACCTATTGTATCTGAAGTAAATACATAACTGGGGGTTGTTATATTATAGTGTGTAGTAATAGGTGTTACTTGAGTTAATATCGGAGGGACAGCATCTACATATACATTATTTCCTATAGATATATCCGACGACCAAGGTGCTAATGGATTTGAAGCGAGATCAGATATAGTAGCACTATATCCAGTTATTTTTACAGGTAATTCACTGGTTGTATCTCCAGATGCGACAGTATATATACCTGTTAATGTGGTACCTGTCGAATTAGCGGTTACTACAACAGTTTTTGGATTTCCTCCATTTAAAATATTGGTAATGGCTGTAATGGCTCCACCACCAAGTATTATTTTAGACATACTAACAGTTAGTGGAATAGTGTCACCTGCTTTAATATAGTTGCCATTGATTGCGCTTGTGATAATAGTAGAAATAGTGGGTGCCGTAGTATCAACATATACGATGTTTCCTATAGATATATCTGAAGACCCAGACCCTAATGGGTTTGAAGCAATATCAGTTACCGTACTGACATATCCAGTTATTTTTACTGCGGTCCCACCTGTTCCATCTCCTGCTACAATAGTATATGTACCTGTTAATGTGTTTCCTTGTTGTGAAGCTATGAGTACAATAGTTTTCGGATTACCTCCGTTAAAAATATTGGTAGTTGCGGTAATAGTTCCACCACTGAGTACTATTTCAGAAATGGTCGCTGTAAGTGGAATTGTTTCGCCCGCTTTTATATAGTCACCATTAGTTACAGATGTAGTAACACCGGAAATAATAGGAACGGTATTATCCACTGAAAAAGAAGAACCGGATGATGGATTTGTTACAATGAGGTTACCTGCCAAATCTGTACCAGTTGTTAATGTAATGACTCCAGAACCATCTCCAATAGGAACAGGATAATCATATTTATACTCAGTAGTTGTTATTTTTGTCATATCAACGGCACTTGTATGAGCAATACCTGTACCTATAATAACAATTTTTGGTCTGGGTGAATCTATCATAGGTTCAGTAAATGTAGCGGTGATAACAACGGTTTCGCCATTTTTATAAGGACCAGTACTGCTGTATGTGATAGCTCCGATAGGCGCCACAGTATCAACATATACGATGTTTCCTATAGATATATCTGAAGAACCAGATGCTAATGGGTTTGAAGCAAGGTCAGTTACAGTAGTAGTGTATCCAGTTATTTTTACAGGTAAACCACTTGTTCCATCTCCTGCTACAATAGCATATGTACCTGTTAATGTGGTACCCGTCGAATTAGCAGTTAGTACAACTGTTTTTGGAGTTCCTCCGTTTAAAATATTAGTAGTTGCAGTAATGGTTCCACCACTAAGTACTATTTCAGACATAGTAACAGTTAATGGAATACTTTCACCTGCTTTCATATAATTGCCATTAGATACAGACGTAACAACATTGCTTATTGTGGGTGGTGTTTTATCAAAAGTAATTGAGCCTGTTCCGCTCGTGACGGGAGTCCCAGCGTTACCAACTATATCAGTATAAGCAATACTATATGTAACTGGTCCATTTGTATCTGATGAGGCGGTTGTATATGCCGCAGTCCAGGTATTACCGCCTGTATTCGTATACGTGATACTTGTATCCGTAATAGCAACTGCTCCAGATAGAAATGTAACAACAGGATTAGTTTGTATAGTTTCGCTTGCAGTAAATGAAAGCGTAATCACATCATTTACCTTTGCTAATGTATTTACCGCGTTGTTGGATATTATGCCAACATTGCTTAGTGTGGGTGGTGTTTTATCAAAAGTAACCGAACCTGTTCCACTTGTGACAGGAGTCCCAACGTTACCAACTATATCAATATAAGCAATACTATATGTAACTGGTCCAGTAGTATCTGATAAGGCAGCTGTATATGACGCGGTCCATGTATTACCGCCCATATTCGTATAGGTGATACTTGTATCCGTAATAGCAACTGACCCACATTGGAATGTAACAACAGGAGTGGTTTGTATAGTTTCGTTCGCAGTAAATGAAAGTGTAACCACATCATTTACCTTTGCTAAGGTGTTTACCGCGTTGTTGGATATTATACCAACATTGCTTATTGCAGGTGATGTTTTATCAAAAGTAACTGAGCCTGTTCCACTTGTGACGGGAGTCCCAACGTTACCAACTGTGTCAATATAAGCAATACTATATGTAACTGGTCCAGTTGTATCTAATGAGGCAGCTGTATATGCTGCGGTCCAGGTATTACCGCCTGTATTCGTATACATGATGCTTGTATCCGAAATTGCAACTGCTCCGCATTGGAATGTAACAACCGGGTCGGATTGTATAGGTTCGCTTGCTGTAAATGAAAGTGTAACTACATCATTTACCTTTGCTAATGTATTTACCGCGTTGTTGGATATTATACCAACATTGCTTAGTGTGGGTGGTGTTTTATCAAAAGTAACCGAACCTGTTCCACTCGTGACGGGAGTCCCAGCGTTACCAACTATATCAGTATAAGCAATACTATATGTAACTGGTCCATTTGTATCTGATGAGGCAGCGGTATATGCTGCGGTCCAGCTATTACCGACTGTGTTCGTATACGTGACACTTGTATCCGTAATAGCAACTGACCCAGATTGGAATGTAACAACAGGACCGGTTTGTATAGTTTCGCTTGCTGTAAATGAAAGCGTAACTACATCATTTACCTTTGCTAATGTATTTACCGCGTTGTTAGATATTATGCCAACATTGCTTAGTGTGGGTGGTGTTTTATCAAAAGTAACCGAACCTGTTCCACTTGTGACGGGAGTCCCAACGTTACCAACTGTATCAGTATAAGCAATACTATATGTAACTGGTCCAGTAGTATCTGATGAGGCAGCGGTATATGCTGCGGTCCAGGTATTACCTCCCGTATTTGTATACGTGATACTTGTATCCGTAATAGCAACTGATCCAGATTGGAATGTAACAATAGGGTTAGTTTGTATAGTTTCGCTTGCAGTAAATGAAAGCGTAATCACATCATTTACCTTTGCTAATGTATTTACTGCGTTGTTGGATATTATACCAACATTGCTTATTGTGGGTGGTGTTTTATCAAAAGTAACCGAACCTGTTCCACTTGTGACAGGAGTCCCAACGTTACCAACTATATCAGTATAAGCAATACTATATGTAACTGGACCAGTTGTATCTAATGAGGCAGCTGTATATGCTGCGGTCCAGGTATTACCGCCCGTATTCGTATACATGATACTTGTATCCGCGATAGCAACTGCTCCGCATTGGAATGTAACAATAGGGTTAGTTTGTATAGGCTCGCTTGCCGTAAATGAAAGCGTAACTACATCATTTACCTTTGCTAATGTATTTACTGCGTTGTTGGATATTATGCCAACATTGCTTAGTGTGGGTGGTGTTTTATCAAAAGTAACCGAACCTGTTCCACTCGTGACGGGAGTTCCATCGTTACCAACTGTATCAGTATAAGCAATACTATATGTAATGGGTCCATTTGTATCTAATGAGGCAGCGGTATATGCTGCGGTCCAGGTATTACCGCCTGTATTCGTATACATGATACTTGTATCCGCAATAGAAACTGACCCAGATTGGAATGTAACAACAGGACCGGTTTGTATAGGTTCACTTGCTGTAAACGAAAGTGTAACCACATCATTTACCTTTGCTAATGTATTTACCGCGTTGTTGGATATTATGCCAACATTGCTTAGTGCAGGTGATGTTTTATCAAAAGTAACTGAGCCTGTTCCGCTTGTGACGGGAGTCCCAGCGTTACCAACTATATCAGTATAAGCAATACTATATGTAACTGGTCCATTTGTATCTAATGAGGCAGCGGTATATGCTGCGGTCCAGCTATTACTGACTGTATTCGTATACGTGATACTTGTATCCGTAATAGCAACTGCTCCAGATAGGAATGTAACAATAGGGTTAGTTTGTATAGGTTCGCTTGCTGTAAATGAAAGCGTAACTACATCATTTACCTTTGCTAATGTATTTACTGCGTTGTTAGATATTATGCCAACATTGCTTAGTGTGGGCGGTGTTTTATCAAAAGTAACCGAACCTGTTCCACTTGTGACGGGAGTCCCAACGTTACCAACTGTATCAGTATAAGCAATACTATATGTAACTGGTCCATTTGTATCCAATGAGTCAGTTGTATATGCTGCGGTCCAGGTATTACCGCCCGTATTCGTATACATGATACTTGTATCCGCGATAGCAACTGCACCAGATAGGAATGTAACAACAGGAGTGGTTTGTATAGGTTCGCTTGCGGTAAATGAAAGCGTAACCACATCATTTACCTTTGCTAATGTATTTACTGCGTTGTTGGATATTATACCAACATTGCTTAGTGTGGGCGATGTTTTATCAAAAGTAACCGAACCTGTTCCACTTGTGACAGGAGTCCCAACGTTACCAACTGTATCAGTATAAGCAATACTATATGTAACTGGACCAGTAGTATCTGATAAGGCAGCGGTATATGCTGCGGTCCAGGTATTACCGACTGTATTCGTATACATAATACTTGTATCCGTAATAGCAACTGCTCCGCATTGGAATGTAACGACAGGAGCGGTTTGTATAGGTTCGCTTGCTGTAAACGAAAGCGTAACCACATCATTTACCTTTGCTAATGTATTTACTGCGTTATTGGATGTTATACCAACATTGCTTAGTGCAGGTGATGTTTTATCAAAAGTAACTGAGCCTGTTCCGCTCGTGACGGGAGTCCCGGCGTTACCAACTGTATCATTATAAGCAATACTATATGTAACGGGTCCATTTGTATCCAATGAGTCAGTTTCATATACTGCGGTCCAGGTATTACCGCCTGTATTTGTATACGTGATACTTGTATCCGTAATAGCAACTGATCCAGATTTGAATGTAACAATAGGAGCGGTTTGTATAGGTTCGCTTGCAGTAAACGAAAGTGTAACCACATCATTTATTCTTGCTAATGTATTTACTGTATTGCTGGATATTATACCAACATTGCTTAGTGTGGGTGATGTTTTATCAAAAGTAACTGAGCCTGTTCCGCTTGTGACGGGAGTCCCAGCATTGCCACCTATATCATTATAAGCAATACTATATGTAATGGGTCCATTTGTATCCAATGTGTCAGTTGTATATGCTGCTGTCCATGTATTACCGAGTGTATTCGTATACATGATACTTGTATCCGTAATAGCAACTGCTCCAGATAGAAATGTAACAACAGGAGCAGTTTGTATAGATTCGCTTGCTGTAAACGAAAGCGTAACCACATCATTTACCTTTGCTAATGTATTTACTGCGTTGTTAGATATTATGCCAACATTGATTAGTGTAGGTGATGTTTTATCAAAAGTAACCGAGCCTGTTCCGCTCGTGACGGGAGTCCCAGCGTTACCGCCTATATCATTATAAGCAATACTATATGTAACTTGACCAGTTGTATCTGATGAGGAAGCGGTATATGCTGCGGTCCAGGTATTACCGACTGTATTCGTATACATGATACTTGTATCCGTAATAGCAACTGTTCCAGATTTGAATGTAACAACAGGAGCGGATTGGATAGGTTCGCTTGCGGTAAATGAAAGCGTAACCACATCATTTACCTTTGCGAATGTATTTACCGCGTTATTGGATATTATACCAACATTGATTAGTGTGGGTGATGTTTTATCAAAAGTAACTGAGCCTGTTCCGCTCGTTACAGGAGTCCCAGCGTTACCAACTGTATCAGTATAAGCAATACTATATGTAACGGGTCCATTTGTATCCAATGAGTCAGTGGTATATGCTGCGGTCCAGGTATTACCGCCCGTATTCGTATACATGATACTTGTATCCGTAATAGCAACTGCTCCAGATTTGAATATAACAACGGGGTCGGATTGGATAGTTTCGCTTGCGGTAAATGAAAGCGTAACCACATCATTTACCTTTGCGAATGTATTTACAGCATTATTGGATATTATACCAACATTGCTTAGTGCAGGTGATGTTTTATCAAAAGTAACTGAGCCTGTTCCGCTCGTGACGGGAATCCCTGCGTTACCACTTGTATCATTATAAGCAATAGTATATGTAACGGGTCCATTTGTATCCAATGAGTCAGTTGTATATGCTGCGGTCCAGTTATTACCGCTTGTATTCGTATACATAATACTTGTATCCGTAATAGCAACTGCTCCAGATTTGAATGTAACAACAGGGTTAGTTTGTATAGATTCGCTTGCTGTAAACGAAAGCGTAACTACATCATTTACCTGTGCGAATGTATTTACTGTGTTATTAGATATTATGCCAACATTACTTAGTGCAGGTGATGTTTTATCAAATGTAACTGAGCCTGTTCCGCTCGTGACGGGAGTCCCTGCGTTACCACCTATATCATTATACGCAATACTATATGTAACTGGTCCATTTGTATCTGATGAGGCAGCGGTATATGCTGCGGTCCAGTTATTACCGCCTGTATTCGTATACATGATACTTGTATCAGCAATAGCAACTGTTCCAGATAGGAATGTAACAACAGGATCAGTTTGTATAGGTTCGCTTGCGGTAAATGAAAGCGTAACTACATCATTTACCTTTGCGAATGTATTTACCGCGTTATTGGATATTATGCCAACATTGATTAGTGTAGGCGATGTTTTATCAAAAGTAACTGAGCCTGTTCCGCTCGTTACAGGAGTCCCAGCGTTACCAACTGTATCATTATAAGCAATAGTATATGTAACGGGTCCATTTGTATCCAATGAGTCAGTTGTATATGCTGCTGTCCAGGTATTACCACCCGTATTCGTATACATGATACTTGTATCCGTAATAGCAACTGCACCAGATTTGAATGTAACAATCGGGTCAGTTTGTATAGTTTCGCTTGCGGTAAATGAAAGCGTAACTACATCATTTACCTTTGCGAATGTATTTACAGAATTATTGGATATTATGCCAACATTGATTAGTGTAGGTGATGTTTTATCAAAAGTAACTGAGCCTGTTCCGCTCGTTACAGGAGTCCCAGCGTTACCGACTGTATCAGTATAAGCAATACTATATGTAATGGGTCCATTTGTATCCAATGAGTCAGTTGTATATGCTGCGGTCCAGGTATTACCACTCGTATTCGTATACATGATACTTGTATCCGTAATAGCAACTGATCCAGATAGGAATGTAACGACAGGAGCGGTTTGTATAGTTTCGCTTGCAGTAAATGAAAGCGTAACCACATCATTTACCTGTGCGAATGTATTTACTGCGTTATTGGATATTATGCCAACATTGCTTAGCGCAGGTGATGTTTTATCAAATGTAACTGAGCCTGTTCCGCTTGTAACAGGAGTCCCGGCGTTACCACCTATATCATTATACGCAATACTATATGTAACTGGTCCATTTGTATCCAATGAGGCAGCGGTATATGCTGCGGTCCAGGTATTACCACTCGTATTCGTATACATGATACTTGTATCCGTAATAGCAACTGCTCCAGATAGGAATGTAACAACCGGGTCAGTTTGTATAGGTTCGCTTGCCGTAAATGAAAGCGTAACCACATTATTTACTCTTGCTAATGTATTTACTGCGTTGTTGGATATTATGCCAACATTGCTTAGTGCAGGTGATGTTTTATCAAAAGTAACTGAGCCTGTTCCACTTGTGACGGGAGTCCCGGCGTTACCACTTGTATCATTATAAGCAATACTATATGTAACGGGTCCATTTGTATCCAATGAGTCAGTTGTATATGCTGCGGTCCAGGTATTACCACTCGTATTCGTATACATGATACTTGTATCCGTAATAGCAACTGCTCCAGATAGGAATGTAACAACCGGGTCAGTTTGTATAGGTTCGCTTGCCGTAAATGAAAGCGTAACCACATTATTTACTCTTGCTAATGTATTTACTGCGTTGTTGGATATTATGCCAACATTTGTTAGTGCAGGCGATGTTTTATCAAATGTAACTGAGCCTGTTCCACTTGTGACGGGAGTCCCAGCGTTACCAACTGTATCAGTATAAGCAATACTATATGTAACGGGTCCATTTGTATCTGATGAGTCAGTTGTATATGCTGCGGTCCAAGTATTACCGCCCGTATTCGTATACGTGATACTTGTATCCGTAATAGCAACTGATCCAGATAGGAATGTAACGACAGGAGCAGATTGTATAGTTTCGCTTGCCGTAAATGAAAGCGTAACCACATTATTTACTCTTGCTAATGTATTTACTGCGTTGTTGGATATTATGCCAACATTGCTTAGGGTGGGTGGTGTTTTATCAAAAGTAACCGAGCCTGTTCCACTTGTGACAGGAGTCCCAACGTTGCCAACTGTATCAGTATAAGCAATACTATATGTAACTGGTCCATTTGTATCCAATGAGGCAGCGGTATATGCTGCGGTCCAGGTATTACCACTCGTATTCGTATACATGATACTTGTATCCGTAATAGCAACTGATCCAGATAGGAATGTAACAACCGGGTCAGTTTGTATAGGTTCGCTTGCCGTAAATGAAAGCGTAACCACATTATTTACTCTTGCTAATGTATTTACTGCGTTGTTGGATATTATGCCAACATTGCTTAGTGCAGGTGATGTTTTATCAAAAGTAACTGAGCCTGTTCCACTTGTGACGGGAGTCCCAACGTTACCAGCTGTATCAGTATAAGCAATAGTATATGTAACGGGTCCATTTGTATCCAATGAGTCAGTGGTATATGCTGCGGTCCAGGTATTACCGCCCGTATTCGTATACATGATACTTGTATCCGTAATAGCAACTGTTCCAGATTTGAATATAACAACAGGAGCGGTTTGTATAGTTTCGCTTGCGGTAAATGAAAGCGTAACCACATCATTTACCTTTGCTAATGTATTTACAGTGTTGTTGGATATTATACCAACATTGCTTAGGGTGGGTGATGTTTTATCAAAAGTAACTGAGCCTGTTCCACTTGTGACGGGAATCCCAACGTTACCAGCTGTATCAGTATAAGCAATAGTATATGTAACGGGTCCATTTGTATCCAATGAGTCAGTTGTATATTCTGCGGTCCAGGTATTACTGACTGTATTCGTATACATGATACTTGTATCCGTAATAGCAACTGTTCCAGATTTGAATATAACAACAGGAGCGGTTTGTATAGTATTGCTTGCCGTAAATGAAAGCGTAACCACATCATTTACCTTTGCTAATGTATTTACAGCGTTATTGGATATTATACCAACATTGCTTAGTGTGGGTACATTATTAATAGTACTTACATCAAATGCGGTAGATAGTGTATATTCTTTAACATAATCAGAAGTAGATGGTACGGATGTAAACATTTTAGTACCATTTGTATTAAATGCTATACCTGATGGATTATCTATAGGACCAGAGGTAGTAATAAGTGTTATAGTTGAAGATAAATCAAACCCTACGCTTAATGTATATTCCAAAATGGTATTAATCCCTGAACCAATAAACATTTTGGTTCCAGTCCCATTAAATTCCACACACGTTGGTTGGTCATGCAATGTATTAAAACTATTATTACTATATGATGCTGTGCTCGTGTCAAACCCAGTAGTTAACGTATATTCGTATACACTATCAGAGCTCCAACCAACAACAAACATTTTGGTACCATTTCCATTAAATACTAAACCTGATGGTGCTGTATCCTGAGACCCCACAGTGAAGTTTCTTAGCAATGTGACAGTTGATGATAATGAAAATGCAACGCTTAAAGAATAAGTATGTACTCTACCATTTTGTGTACCAATAATAAACATTAGAGTTCCAGTAGAGTTAAATTTTACAGCAGTAGCAGTATTATCTTGAGCTGAAATATTATATTCGGTTACGTATGATGATGTGTATATATCAAACGCGGTAGTGAGTGTGAATTCTTGAATAGTCCCCCCACTTTTTGTACCAATAATAAACATTTTGGTTCCATCAGCACTAAATGTCAAGTCTGTTGGATGATCTTGCCAAGTATTAATTCCAAAACTCTTAACCATTTATATTATATATTAACTAAATATAATTAGTAAATATATAGATTATTCAGAATTATCTATTTCCAATTAGATATAATCCTAACAAAATACTCAATACACCGATTGATTGTGTTCTATTTATTTTTTCATTAAAAATCAAATATCCGACACCAAATAGAATTATTGTTTCAAATCCTGCCATGAATGTGCGAATAATACCTAATTTTGTTTTCATGGAAATACTATAAATCCATAAAATTAAACCTATAAAAAAAAATATGCCTGCTATGAATGCATTATAATGTTGATTGTCTAATTTTGTTATAACAGTATCTGAATAAATGATAAATCCAATAATTGTCATTATTGTAATTGCTAATGTGAAATATAGTAGTGTTCGAATATAATCGTTACTATCATTAAAAGATTTTTTCAAGAAAACCTGACTTGCGACAAAAAAAACGGTTCCAATACAAATACTATATTCCCAGTTATGTTTCATAAACTATATAGATTATAGTGAATATTATTATAAAAATATCATTATTTTTTATAATAATTAATTAAAATTCAGGTGCGTGTTTTTTAAACAAACAACCATTAGAGGTAAGTCCATCGAATAGATTCATGTCAAACGGATTTTGATTAGAGCAGTCATTCATCCATACTTTAATAATACAGAAATTTTTTTTAGGTGATATGGTAATACCGTTTACTTTTATATTTTTTTCTCCATTAAATAGAGTTTCTCCAATCATTGTATATGTGAGTCTTTCCCATACAGACGCCACAATTGTATTTGTAACTTTGAATGAAAAGCAACCACCGTGACGATTGTCATTGTCTTCCCACATAGGTTTGATGTCATTGCGCATAATGAAAAGCATACAGTTTTGTACGGTTTTTTCGGGAATGGTTTTAATCACACTAATAGTTTGTTCTACTGAGTCAATTTCAGCAATTTTTTGATAACTTTTAAGTGTCCAGTCCGTATCATGAGGTAGATGCGAATACAATGTCCATTTGGTGTTAAGTCTATGAAGTTGTTCTTGCTGGGAGTTCGACATGTTGGTGGAAACTTTCATAATAGTTATAATGTATCAATTTTTTTTAAATCGTTTTGATAATATATTCATTTTCGTTAAGTATGACATATTGATCTGAATTGATTTCAATACTATTAATATTATGGTCGATAAACTGTATATGATAAGTATCAAGATTAATATCATGATTATTTTCATTTACATACTCGGTGACCCATTTCAAAGTAAATAATTTATTTGCTACTACATAATCTGATTTTGTTAGTTCAATATCAATAGATTTTGCAATATTAGAATCGAAATAATATAGTTTGGTAGAAATAAAACTGAATGATGTTTGTTTATTTACGTGGGTATATTCATTATCATCGCTATCATCCTCATCCTCATCCTCATCCTCATCCTCATCCATATTCAAGAACTTTTCATAGTATTGGTGTAGAGGATACAGAAAGTTATCATATAAATTACTGAAAAATATTTGCGATTTTGCTTGATATACTAAGATATACCACATAATGTTAGTAAATATATCGCCAAACTGATAATTAGACATATAGATTATTAATTATCATTTTTTTATATTCTTTTTGTTATGTTCTTAATGAACTGATTAGGAGATGTTATATTTAATTGTTGTGGTTCATTTGATTCTTTATTATTTAAACCTTCTATTTTGTAGGCTTTACTTGACTCAGGATTAATGATAATTATTTCTTTATCATTGCTACTGTTATCATTATCGTTATCAGTATCCTTATTATTATCATCCTTATTATAATCATCTTCGCCACTATCACTATCACTATCACTATCACTATCGCTATCAACATCGGCGTCTTTATTATTTTCACTCTCATCAACATCTACAGTATAATCTCCGGAAGCAGGGTCTAATCCAAAAACAACCATAAGTATTCCAGTAATCACTGTCATAAGAATAAATGGAATAAATACAATGATCCATGAAACAATTCCTAAACCACGTGTGCATAAAATGTTAAGCAGTAGTGTGAAAAATATCATTTGAATGAATTTAAAAAACGCCTGACTGTACAGTGATTTAAATATATCAATAATAATCTGTGTTAATGCAAATACTAAATATATAAGAGCAGGTGAACATAATTTATTAATAGTTGCCATCTATAATATTACGGGAAAAAAAATGCTTTTTTGTTTGTAATTTTACCAATTTCATCACCTACAGATAAATCCTTATTAATTTGGTAAATTACACCATTTACTTCACCACTAACGTAAAACGGTTTATTTTCGATTTCCATTTCAAAGACCTCTTCTTCTTCTTCTTCTTCACCAGATTCTTCTTCTTCTTCCTCTTCCTCTTCCTCTTCCTCTTCCTCTTCCTCGTGGGATAGATCTACTTCTTCTTCTTTTTTCTCAAAGAAATCGTCTACATTCCACCCTTCTTTTCGTAAAGTATCCGCCTTATCTTGAAAACAATTCTCACATAAACACAATTTTAAATTGTGTCCATTGACTTCTATACTCAATTCAATGATATCATCAGTATTTACTTTGATAGCACATGTTTCGCACTTTCTTTTACCTTCCTCCTCCTCTTCTTCTTCTTCTTCTTCTTCATCGCTTTCATCACAAGCATTACCACATAGATATTGCCCACTGCCTTTCATTTGAACTATATCTTCGGTTTTTCCACAAAGACTACATTCTGCTTCTTGATTATTTGGCTCTTCTTGTACGTATAAAATATCCCAACCTCCATCGTTGTTATAATACCCATCACATTGGTTACATTTTAGCCACGTATCCTCTTGATACGTCTCCTCAGTATCTTTTTCGGCGTCCCAGTCAGGTGGATATCTTTCACAATCCATATTTTCACACAATTTAACGGGTTCTTCCTGTTCATCCTCCTCCTCCTCCTCTTCCTCCTTCTTGGCGGTATATGTAGTAGCTTCCTTCTTTATTAAATCTTCTACTTGTTCGTTATCCATTCCAAAAACCTCCTCTTCCTCTTCTTCCTCCTCTTCCTCTTCTTCCTCCTCTTCCTCTTCTTCCTCTTCTTCCTCCTCTTCATCCTCTTCCTCCTCTTCCTCTTCTTCATCCCATTCATCGCATTTATAATCTTGTTGCTTTAAATCATCTTCCATGTCTTGAAAACACGCAGTGCATAAAACCAATTCTTCAGAGGAGTTATATTGTTCGCCTTTATAGAGAATGTGAATATTATCTTTATTGCAGTCAACGTGTAGGTCACATTCTTCGCAAAGAACAAATCTATCCTCTTCCTCTGTTTTTACATTAATCTGTATGGTTTCACCACTGCGTTTTAATAATGCGGTTTCTCCATCATCTGTATATTCTACATCATAACGTGGGGCAGAAAAAGCAATTAATTTAGGTTCACTGAGATCGCTTGTATTGTTCGGACATTTGTCAGGTTCCACATGAACTGGTTTATTATCAATAATTTCCAATGTAATATTACTGTTACTGGAGCTCGTTAATTTAGATATTTCATTTTCGAGCAAGTTGATTCTATTTTTATATACGTCTATTTCGCATGCGATTAATGGATGTTCCATAATAGAACAAATCAATGTTTCATATTTGTCCACTTTATCTTCAACTAATCGATTCACTAATAAATTCATACGTGTTTCAATATTTGTTTCTACAAATTTTTCAAATGATTGTAGTAGTTGGTTTTTTGTATCTTTAATAAATATTGCTGATATATTTTCTTTATTGGAATTATTTTCTTCAGCGGACATGTTCATGTATAATTAACTTACATGGAATTCGTTTAATATAGTTTAAATATAGTTTATAGATACTATATATAATGAACGTAACGGATTTAACTGAAATGGTTGATATAGTAAAACGCCAAACGGATTATAATAATAAAAAAGCGGAGGAAAAACTTCTTGAATTTGATTTAAATTTAGAAAGAGTAGTACGAGACTATATGGGAATAAAAGAGAAACGCGAGGTAGCTGACAAATCGCCTAACCAAGAACGATATAAAATGATACGAATTGCAATGGATGAAATTATTGCAAATAAAAAAGTTTAGTTAAATATGGTTTACATTATAAAATTTACTGTATCTAATTTTCGGATATGTTACGCGTCCACTTCATACCTCGTCCATCGCATGTGCGACGCAAATTACGTTGCTTCTTCTTCTTCTTCTTGTCATTTTGCACTACATTTTTAGTATCATCTGTTTCATGAATTGCGCCAATGGACTTGCTGTATTTTCCAAACAGCTTTGGGTCCTTCTTAATGGAGCCATTAGTGATGATGTTAGACTTGAAAGTTCTGTGCATGATTGATATATTTTGATAAGATTGATATATGTAAAAAACTTATATCAATTTTAAATACAATTCTATAGTAAACATTACTTATTAGGTGTATCATTACCGTACCTGACTGCCAAATTTTTCGGATACTACATCATTTTTGGATACAGCGACACTTTTTTTTTTAATTTTCAAAGAGGTAGAGTTAGTATTACTATTCAATAGAAATAGATCATCATTGTCTTCGTGTAGCTCAGGTAGAATACGTGTTAATGGTTTATCAACAATAAATAGCAATCTGTCATGTTGTAATAGATTTCTATATTCAGTAATAGATAAATTGCCATAAAACTTGTCCAATGTATAATGTGGATTAGGTGCTGGTTTAATATTTTTTTTGTAGTCATAAATTTTAGAATAGATGCTGTTTAAAAGTTGGTATCGTTCAAATTTACTTGATGAGTCTATATTTTCATTCATTAAATACGCAACAGAGCACTCAGGGCTACAAAAACAGCCATAGACATCGTAACGGTCATTCATTTGATATTTTGGAATGTAAATAGATGGATTATCAAATTCACATGTGCACCAAAAACACGCTGATTTGTTATCGCAAATATTGTTTGTATGTAGATTATATTGGAGTTCTTTTAGTTTACTATGTATAGATTTATTGGATAATGATTTATCGTTATCATTTAACTCAGTCATATTTTCTATGACCGTATTAGTATCATTATTGGTGATATCATTTACTTCCATTGTATTATCTATAGATTGGAAGGCGAGATCATTTGCTTTGGATGATAATAGATTATGAGACAATATAGTATTGTCATTAAAACAATTTTCAATATCATTTTTTGAGCATTTTAGGTGCAAAATAACATTGGAAACGACTTCTTGATTAGTGGATTCATTAATGGTATCTTCAATAATTTTACCACCTTTTGGTTTACGTCCACGTTTTTTAGGAATAGTAGGGGATGTTTCAGTATTTGTAATATTAGAAATAACAGTACTTCCTTTTTTGCGTCCACGTTTTTTGGGTTCGGTATTCATTGATGTAATTACAGTCGAATAATTTAAGTAGTTTTCATATATATTTTAAGTATTTAAACACAAAATGGTAAATACTTAATAATGGAGAGTATACCTTGGGTAGAAAAATATAGACCGAATTCTCTGAATGACATTGTATTAGATGATTTAAATAGAGAAATATTAGAAAACATCATTGAAAAAAATCACTTTCCTAATCTATTATTCTATGGTCCACCTGGTACGGGGAAAACCACAACAATGATTAATTTAATAAACAGTTATCAGGTTAAGAATAATCAACGTAATAAGGATTTAATGGTACATCTTAATGCATCAGACGAACGCGGTATTGATATTATACGAAACCAAATCAATCAATTCGTGAATAGCAAGTGTCTATTTAACGTTGGTACCAAATTCATTGTATTAGACGAAGTTGATTATATGACTAAAAATGCACAACAAGCATTGAAATACTTGCTGCAATCATATAATGATAATGTGCGTTTCTGCTTGATTTGTAATTATGTGAGTAGAATAGATGAATCATTACAGAATGAATTTGTACGACTACGATTCAATAATCTACCGTCAAGTAATATTATATCATTTATGAATGAAATAGTGATTTCAGAAAAATTATGTATAGAAGAAAATAATTTATATGCAATTCAAAAAGTATATAAATCAGATATACGCAGTATGATTAATTTTATGCAGTGTCATCAAGATAATCTTAATGAATGTAAAATTATTACAGAGGAAAATTGGAATACCTTAACTAATCTAATATCATTAGGTGACGCACCTGGTTGTTTAAAGTATTTACAAGAATGTAGTTGTAATTATAACATTGAGGAGGTAAATATAATCAAAGAATATATATTCTATTTGATTACATCCAAGAAATGTAGTTCAGATGATTTTCTAAAGTTTACAGGATATATATCTCATATCGACACCTGTAATTCTGATTATTTTATTAATTTTTGCTTATTAAGACTTATCCGTTTTTTTCAATAGTTGATAATAATTTTTCATGCGATTTTCTAATTTACTTACGAAAGCGTTAGGTGGACTAATTTTATCGGGATTAAAAAAATTTCCATTTAAACCATATTGTTCGAATATAATATCGAAGGAATTGATTTTCACCAATTTAATGGGAGTAGTTAAACTATCCTTTTCATGTTTTGGAAGTTCCATCGTTTAAATAGTTTAACATTATTTTTTTATTTTTTTGATATAAATTCGAAGTAAATATTTTGTTTTAAAATTGATTTCAATATATATAAAACAAAATGTATATAAATAACAATGGATGAATGCGATGAAGCATGGTTAAGTTTTTGCGATAATGGTGAATTGGATTCCTTTGTATCAGTAGAAGACACAATAAATAATAGTGATACTAAACCAGAAATTAATACGCCTAAATCAACTGATATATATATTTCTACAAAAACAAAAATAGCGTATTTAACTGACCATATTGACTTGAATGAGTGTTTTTGGAAAATTAATGTAATACCATACGGTACACAAGACGAAGGAGTTGTAAAAAAACAGATGAAGTTTAATTTTACAGACGAAGAAGATGTATTGTCTATGCAGGAAAAGCTGAAATGCGAGGATTATTATAATGATCAAATTATCACACATATTCGCAATCCAGATGGTAAAATTAAATTTAAGGATATTCGTAAGATAAGTGTTGGTGTTTGTAAGAAAGATATTACCAGTTATAGATGTAAAGAAAAAAGTGCCTTTTATAATTGTTTTGTATTAATTGTTCGATTATGTAATGATGGCATATATAAGGAATCGCATGTAAAGATTTTCAACACTGGAAAGCTGGAGTTACCAGGTATCCAAACAGAAATAGGTTTGAACAAATGCCTTGATAAAGTCCTGGAAATTTTGAATAATCAATGTAAAATAGATATATCGCTAAAGGATTGTCCATGTGAAACAGTACTAATCAACTCGAATTTCAATTGTGGATATTTCATTGATCGAGACAAATTATGCGATATATTGAAGTATCAGTATAATCTACACACATCGTATGATCCATGTTCATATCCTGGTATCATGAGTAAATTTTACTACAATAGTTCAAAGGAAAAACAGGATGGGATAAAGGAAGCATCATCTACAGATAATGTAGAGATGTCATTTATGATATTTCGCACAGGTAGTGTTTTAATTGTAGGTAAATGCACTGAAGATATTCTGATGATAATTTATGAATTTTTAAAGGATATCTTATATAAAGAATACCTTAATGTATATCAAAATGTACCCATCACAATAGCAAAGGATACAATAAAAAAATCAAGGAAACGTTTAATTAGTATTCAATTTACTTAATCTAATAAATTTGTTATATATTTCTGTATATTTTCAATATTATCACATTCAATAATTATTTTTTTTTTGTTCATAATTTCATATGGAATATGGGTTTTAATCATTTTCTTAACAAAATATGACATGGTTTGTATATATGTATTTGGATCAGCGATAGATGGTGATATTGAATCATTAAATAATTTGACTGATTTAACAGTGTCATTTGAGTGTATATTGCTTATACAAGCTATTTTTGTTACTATTTTAACAATAGATGCCGAATAATCAACGAATAAATTGTTTCTCTCAGGTGAGTTGACATCAACACATTTGTCAAATGATGAATATAATAACGAATTAGTCAGTTCTATCATACTATTAATGGTATCGAATTGTTTTTTTTCTTCGTTATCTGGGTTCTGAAATGTTCTTTTAAAACTATCGTTTATTTCAAATATAGTTTTTTTGTAGACGAATAATATTGCGTCCTTTGATGTTAGACGCAGGAAAACATGGTTATCGTCGCCTACTTGTCCAATAAACTCTACATAATAGTAAAATGCTTTTGAGCAATGATAATGTACCAACTCGAGATTTTTTGTATATAAAAGAAGCATTAAAAATACATATTGTATGGTCTCAAGTCCCTTGTTTATTATATATTTGAAATAATTATGTTTTTGAATATGTATATTGGAAATAGCAAACATGATATATTCATGTATAATATCTAAATATTTATCAATAACAATGTCGTTTGTTTCTATTAAAGTTTGTTTGTAGTTATCGATAGAATTAATTGATTTATTCATATTATATAATTAAAATATATAAAAAACTATCAAAAATAAACGATATATTAATAAATTATTACATAATAAGTATTTAAAGATAAACGAAATATTACATATAAATGTCAGCTTCAACAACTGGAAGTTCAAGTTCAAGTCAATCCGCGAGCAATTATAGACTACCCTGTAATTCTGCTTTACAACACGCAAGTAAAATCGCTATTGTAGAAGATAAACCCATCATGTTAGATTATTGGACACTAAGCCAAGAAGGTAAAATTATTATTGGAATGAAAGAAGATGGTGAAAAATTAATCGTAAAAAGTGAAGATGAATACACAAGTCCTATTGTAAAAATTTACAAAGTAGAGACTGAGTATTTAATTCTTACTGAGAACTCTATTTATGTTGTAGATGTGAAATGTCCTACACGTAAAATATCTTAAATAATTAATATTATCCGAATTATTAAAAAATTGATTTAATGTTTGTGTTTTTTAATAGTATAAACAATAAACCCAAAATGATCAGTCCTGTAAATGTACTAAGAAACTATATGCCGAGAGAGTTATGTGATATTATACAATCTTATATGACAAATAATGTAGCAAATCAAGCAATAAAAGAATACTATTCATATCTTCAGCACGAACAAGATGTATATGAAGATTTTGTGCTACATACTTATGTGGGACCAAACTGTTATTGTCATCGCCTACGTCGAAACAAAGATTGTTCCTGGTGCTATGAGTTTGAATACACGAATGTATATAAATTAGATTCGTATGTTATGTGTATACAGGATAATGATCAGTATCAAAAGATAGTTTGTAGCAGATAAAAAATAAAGAGTTAATTTTAGGAAAAATATAATACGACCATTATATGTATGTATATAATATAACATATATTTGCTCTGTTGGCTCAGTGGTAGAGCATTCGCTTAGTAAGCGAAAGGTCGTGAGTTCGAACCTCATACAGAGCTTTATACATATAATAAAAATATATGCATATTTTTATTATAAATTTAGTATTACATTATTATATATATAAAATGTCCGAATATATAGCAATTAATAATATTTCTGACTTTACTAATAAATGGGGTTCGGTCAATACTATAAATCATGATAATTCTGAACAATGGTTAGCTATTTGTGAACTATTTTTTAATGCTGGAAATTATAAACAAAAATCTCAAAATAAATGGCACAATGAAATTAGAGAAAGAGCGTTATTAAACATGTATGGATACACGCCTGAACAAATTGACCAATGTTGTGGACATTCTTCTACTTATGGCGATAAACTAAAGGATTTAAATACAGCATGGAGAAATATATTGATTGATACTACAAAAGATTATTGTATTAAAAATAATTTAGATGAAAGTAGTGTTCCTGAATTTAATAAATTAGTTCAAAAAGGTGGTAATAATTTTAATTGGGATTTTGAGTTATCTAAACAAGATAATAGCCATCCAATCAAAATCGAATTTAAATATATTGATAAAGCAGGTTCAGGTATAAATCAATTAGCTCAGTTTAAAGGTCAAGTAACAGAATCGGTTATCGGAAAACAAATTTTTAAAGGAGATAGTTATTGTAATTTTTTTTGGGAGAATGGTCATTTCAACAAAATGTGGGATAATGTAAAATCTGCGTTAGATAGCACTAAATATGATGAATCAATTAAACCTGAAAAAAAAGACACATGGATTAAATCAGCAAAATGTTCTTCCGCGCCACCAGCAAGCAGTACATATAAAGATTTTCACGATTTTATGAGAGTTTTAAACGCCGAAAAATCAGGAACATATAAAACTCAAAGTGATGCTAAAAAAATTACTGTAAATAAATCATTTGCTGATTTTATAAATGAAAAGAATAATAACAGCCAAATTAATACTAATGTATTTGACGAAATGTTTAAAGCTCAAATAGGTAAATGTTTTTGTATATTAAACAAAAACGGAGAATTTACATATCAATATTTACCTACATTCACAATTGATGGAATACATACAAATGATACTCATGCCTTTTTCTTATTAACAAGCATGACAGATTTTGATGTAAAAGTAGATATGTCTTGGGGAAATGGAGGTGCAGGAAATAATAATCCAAGAATGTTAATCAGTTTGTGTAACAAAGTTAAATCAGCAGGTGGAGGAAGAAGAAAAAAATATAGTGGAGGTAATGGCGACAATGAAATAGATGAAGATGCTGAAGATGAAACTGAACAAGATTATTTACCTGAAGATCCAATTATGACCGAATTAAAGGCATTAAATAAAATGAAAGAAAATAATAATTCAATATATTATACTAGGTCTGGTAGAGAATCTAAACAAACACAATTTTATAGTCCTGAAATAACCGGAGTAAAAAGAAAAAGAGCGGGTGGTAAAAGAAAATCAAAAAAGTCTAAAAGAAAATCAAAAAAATCTAAAAGAAAATCAAAAAAATCCAACACAAAAACAAGACGAAAAACAAAACGAAAAACAAGGAAGTAGAAATAATATTTATCTGATTATAAATATTATTTATGTAATAGCCCTCACCGAGAATCGAACTCGGGATCTTCAGTTTACAAGACTGACGCCTTACCATTTGGCCATAAGGGCATGAGTGCTATCGCACTATATACTATATATATTAAGTCTTTAAATTATTAAAAAATTGATTTAATTTATATATTGTTTATTTTTTTACAAATTAAAATATGAAATTGCATTTAGCTATTATAGAATTATACTGGTCTAAAATACACGGGGAACTTAATGACGATGAAAAATACATTCATTATCATTATCTTGTGACTGAAATGTTTTCAAGACGAAATATACGTTCGTGTGTTTATAATTCAGACGGTACAAATAATGTGATTGAATATTACAAAGAACAATATGATAAGTATATTAATATTCAAAATGGAATATGGCCTATTATTTCTACACATCCCAACGACTATATTTCTAATTTCGAATGTATAGTCTCTAATAATAATTATATACAATTCCATATTATTCAGCCGAAATTATTGGAGACAGGGCATGCTATATGCGTAATCAAAACACATTATATACGATGGATACAACGTGCGTGGAGACGTTTATGTAGTCAAAGAAAAGAAGTAATGAATCAACGATTACAATCTGATAATATTATATATTACCATGCACATGGCATATGGCCCAATCATTGTAATAATATACCAGAAATGCGTGGTATGATTTATCGAAAATAAATATATACATATATAAATAATATGGATACATTTACCTTTTTTATTCCGTCTATCATTTCAAACTATATGTACGACAAAATGAATGAAGGGCAATTGGACACCTATAACAAAGGCTGGTATACATATTTTGGAGCTGAACGTGGTGGAAATTTTAATTTTACCATTTCTGAAAACAAAATTACCGCGATCTCTGTCAACGATTCGCCGCTAATGTATAAAACTTCCAGTTTGAATACTGGTGATTATCCATTTACCTTTCATACTCATCCTATTTTAAGTCGATGTAAACTAACGGCTTCCGGTGGAACACGTCGCCGAAAACGAAAAGGTGGAGGGGGTCCTACTACCAGATCTGGTAGTTCTACTAATATTAGACCTATTCGGTCTACCAGGACTATAAAAAGTAAACCTACTACAACTTACGTATGCAGAGACTATGAAATCGACAATTATCCAAATCTTATCAGCGATGCCGATTTAATTGGATGCGTAGAAGATAACATTGTACCAAATAAAATATCCAGACGTAAAATATGTGGTTCTGCAACGTCTACACGATCGGGTGGAATTAGTATATTTGATATTGTTGCTGTTCCTTATGGATTGTTCATATACAGACCATCGCCGGATTTTTTATCGAAACATGAAAACTCAATAAAAAAGGCAGAAACATTTATAAAACATGAATTTAATGAATATAAAGATGAAATATTACCGAATTATGATTATACGAATCGAAATGATTATAATAATGCGGTAAATGATCAATTGTTTATCGAAGCCTATATGACAAAATTACGAGATAATGGATTTATAATAAATTTTTTTAGATGGGAAGATGCTAAAACAAATGAAATATCATTTACACTTGACAATATCACAGAAGATATGATTACAAGAATAACCGGATGTATCGATAGCTCTGTGTGAGAATATTATTCATTCATCTAATATGGCTTCTATTTGTTTTAATTTTTCTACATCTATTTCTTCTGGATACTTTACATGAAAAAAAATAATAAGATTACCTACATGATTATCGCGTGTCATACCTAATTTATTGATTTTTTTCTTAAATTCGGGTGAAATAATATTTCCTATTTTATTGTGTATTTTAAATACTTTACCTGTTATATGAGTAAACTCGAAATAGAACCCACAAAGCGACTCCTTTAACGTAATATGTTTGTGTAATATTAAGTCAATACCATTTCTTGCAAATTCGGTATTATTTTCTATTTTAACATGTACCTTAATATCACCACATTTGTTATATTTATTTACGTGTCCTTTATCTTTTATAGTGACAACTTCATTATCGTCAATCCCTTTTGGAATATCAATATATATTGTTTCTACTTCTCGTTCTCTAACACTTGAGTCATGCCATATCTCACGGTCGATTTCAATAGGTAGACTACATCCAGAATATGCTTGTGTAATATCAATGTTAATGTTGGTATGTATAGTAGTTGGTCTTAATTGTGAAGCATCTTTATTGTCATATTCATCGTGATTTCTTTTTTGTACATGATTGCTGTTATGACTACTATTACCAGAACCACTAATAAACATATTTTTCAACTCTTGTTCCATCTGTTCAATAATAAAAGAATCGATACCGGGCATTTTTTGAGACATATCAGCTTGTCCCATATTAAACATACTGAATATAGGCGGCATGGATACTTTCGACATTGTTGGTATGGTTGACACTCCTTGCATTCCTCCAGGACCACCGCGAAAAAACATATTAAATAAATCATTGGGTCCAGATGATGTACTTGACCCCATATTATTCATAAAATCATATTCGCGTCTTTTTGTTGCATCTCCCAATGTATCATATGCTTCGGATATTTTCTTGAATATATTTTCGGACTCTTTACTATTCTCATTTCTATCAGGGTGATACTTCATGGATAATTTTCTATATTTTTTTTTAATCTCATCCGCTGAAGAGTCTTTATTAACATCTAATACTTCATAATAATTTGCGTCGCTCATTATTTATACAATACTATTGTATTAGCTTAAATACTTAATTACGAATTAACATAAATGCAAACTTCTTTTATAAAAAAATATAAGCCGAAATCATTACAAGAATTTTGTTTTGATGATAATATGCTAAATATACTTGATATTATGAAAAATTTACATAACATGAATTTATTATTTGTTGGTAATTCTGGGAATGGTAAAACAACATTGATCAATATTTTGTTAGAAAACTACTTTGGAAATATTAATAACGAAAATATTTTGTATATTAATAATTTGAAGGATCAGGGAATATCTTATTATAGGACTGAGGTAAAAACGTTTTGTCAAACTTCATGTAGTGTTCCAAATAAGAAGAAAATTGTGGTGATAGATGATATTGATTTTATAAATGATCAGAGTCAACAAGTTTTTAGAAATTGTATTGATAAATATGGACATAATATTCAATTTCTATGTTCATGCGTTAATACCCAAAAAGTAATTGATAGTATACAATCAAGACTGTCAATTATCAAATTACTACCTGTAGCAAATAGTAAATTATTTACTATAATGAATACTATTTGTGGTATTGAAGACATTATTCTTGAAGATGACGCAAAGGATTTTATTGTTAGCGTGTCCAATAATTCAATACGTACGCTTATTAACTATATTGAAAAAATTTCTTTATTGAATAATAATAATAAGGCGGAAATAAAAAAAGTTAAACAGATTTGCACCAATATATGCTTTGATAATTTCGAACATTATATACAATTGTGTATAAATAATGAAACTGATAATGCGTTTGAATATATATTAAGTATATATAATCTTGGATTCTCTGTAGTTGATATTTATGATAATTTTTTTATCTTTGTAAAATCATCTGAGGTTGTAAACGAAACGTTAAAATATGAAATAATAAAGCTATTATGCAAATATATAACTATATTCCACAACATTCACGAGCATGAAATTGAATTGCTTCTATTTACAAAGGAAATCATAACAATGTTTCATGCGTAATGTAAAATTTAATAGTATATATATATACGGACACAATGAGTAATCAAATTTTAAGAGAAAAAATACCTGCCGCGTTATTATATGATTTATGTGAAAATATAAGTATATTCAAAACAGATAATTACTTTGTTTTAAATAAAAGTTCATTTAAAAAAGCGGAGTTTAATAAGTTACTTGAAGGTTTTAGAGAAAGTATCAAACCTTACTATCATAAATCAAAAATATATTATGTTGATAGGCCTTTAAATTACTCAAAATTTATTACGCTATTACGTCAAATATGTAAATGTAATCATATTTCATATACATCAAAAATAAAATATGATAAATCAACATATGATATTTATTACTACATATATAAGTAATTAATAATTATTTTTTGATTTTATAAATAGCTTCCCGAGCGTATTGTTACAATCTGTCAAAATTTTACTTTCGTGTAAATAACAGAACCAGTTATATTTGGTGCGTTTAAGTAACTCCACATCATCTATATGTAACCCACATATAGATGGATGAAAATCATTGAAATTTTCCTCGAATAGATGATCTATTAAAACAGGACGATTATTCTTATCTTTAATGCCTATCATTTTACCATTTATAGCGTTTATTCGTCGAGTATTGAATGTTTCATTATATAACCATTTTCTTGTTTCAGAGAGAAAAGTAGATTGATCTGTATAATCCTTTGAAATGAGAATTTCAAGGAACGAACAGTAGCTGTTTAATATTGTATTGTTTTTACACGCGCCATAAAATGTGTTATCTGGAATAAAATCCAAGTCTGTTGTATTTTTACATATATTTTCAAACGCAAACATTTTATCATCTTTTGAATAGTCGTTATAAATATTTATTAGATCTTTGAAACATAAGAATGATTTAGGAACAATCATACCTCCATAATTGTAAATTAATTTAGCTATTGCAAGCTCTCTAATTTTTTCTTTCATAGGACTTCCTACTTTATTTAATTCAATTGTCCAACCAGGTATAAGATTACTGAATGAGTTATCATCTATTAAACAAACTTTGAATGAATTTCCACATGTTTTGATAATACTTTCAATAGTTAGATATAAATATGGCTGGTTTAAATTGTTAGTATTTCTGGAAGAAAACGATTCCCATGAGCGACTATTTATTTCATATGGAATATGAATCCATAAAATAGGTTTATTACTCTTGGCAATAGATGAATCGGATAATAGATATTTTTTAATTAACTTATATTCGCGCAAATCATCATTATCATACTTATCAATGAATCTTCTATATAGAAATCCTGAGCCCATTAAAATAATTAGTGTGTAAATATACTCTAAACTGAACATTAATTTGATATTATAATATAATTATATAAAATTAATTAACACATCTCACTCAAATTATTCAAGTAAATTGAACTGTTTTTTGAATTGTTGATGTATATCATTAGCTTCTTGTGCTTCTTGTGCAAGGTAAAACGCGCGCTCGGTTGCTTCTCGTGTGGTATCGTTCTCTCTATTTTTTAACATATTTTTTGATTGTTCTAACGATAAAGGATTAGTATCTTGACTGTTTCTATGATCTTTCAAATGAGTTATACTATTAAATACATTACATCTCGTATCACGTTCGTCTACCATTATAAGCGGCTCATCATGTGCTTGTTTCAGATCCTCGAACTGCAACTTGCTAAACACATCTGAACTGTAATTGTCTGGTGCGCTTGAGACGATATTAGAAAAACCTGATCTGGATTCAACTTCTTGAATTCCTTCATGTCTAATTATTTGACGATTGTCGCTTTTATATTTATTTAGTAGTCGATTTTGGTCATCCTTATTCATATTGCTCTTATTTAAACTGGCTAATATCTCGTTTCCATCAGACTTTAGCCAATCATCGTATCCAGTATCTTGATAGTCATTTTTCAATCTATTTTCTTCGAATAGTTTATTGAATTTTAAATTAAATTTATTGTAATCTTCTGATGAGAAGGACTCGTCTATACTATCAGGTGTAATATCATGCTGGTCTTTATATGTTTCATAATATTTTTTCATTACGTCAACATATTCAATATTAAAATCAGTATTTTGCGTTTGTTTGAAATCATAAATGAAGAATAGACGTTTGTAAGCTTTTGAAAAAAACAAAAAGTATTTTTTATCGATATTTGACTTGTCGGGATGTGTCATTAATACCATTCGTTTAGCCTTCTTCAAATCGACTTTGTCGAAATCGTGGTCAACTTTAAACAAATTAAGAAGATCTCGTAAATTATAATTATTTATATTTAAATCTAAACCTTCCATTTATTATAATATTAACCATTCTATTTTAAGTTTTAATTTATTGAATATAATTACTTAAAAAAGCATGTACTTTATTAGGATCACCTCCAGTAATTGCATTATCTGGTATAAATGAATTACTGCCTTTATTCCATACCAAAATAGCCGGGATACCATTTACCATTTTTTTGCTTTTTAAATATGAATAAACATCGGAATTATCGTCGACATTCACATCAAAGCATAGTATATTATCTGGTGCATTCTCGAATTTATCATAAACAACTTGCTTAATATTTTTACAAGGTCCGCACCAGTCCGCAGTAAATTTAATAATAATTTGTCCAGGATTATTTGGTAAAATGTTATTCAACAAATCGTTTCTATCGTGAATCTTCGTATAAATCATTATAGGAAAGATAAGTATATAATTTTAAATAGTTTTTAATCTAATTTTAATGTAATACAATGTTTTCAAAATATATTCTATTTCTTTCTAAAAAAAATAAATATTCGGCGAAACTAATATTATTAGCATTGAATGCTTTTGTATTTAGTATTATTTATACTTTTTTAGATAGTAGTAATTTCATTGGATTGAATCCACTACAAGACAAGATTAAAGATAATATTGTCGAGAAAGAAGTGAATGATGATGATGAATTGTTTACAGAATCATTTCAAGAGTCGTATAATTTTACTGAACTATTTGGTAACATAGACAAAGATAAAGTAGAACTTACGGAGGATGTAAAGAAGGTTGTAAAAGCAGAAGAAGATAAAATTGAAACACCTTCATTGTTACAACGTTACTTTGATAGTTTTTATTTCTCCACTTTAATCGCATGCTTATTGGGTTCAGGTAGTATACATCCCGCTACTAATATTGTAAAAATATTAGTATGTTGCCAATCTTTCATAACTCTCAGTCTAATTTTATATTAATAATAATTTTATAGTATTATATAATTATTATTTTCATATTATGATATTTTATTTTTGTATATTTGTATTTGTTTGTTTAATTCTTCCGTACATTTTGTCTTCTTACTAATTAATCCTTCTATACTCTTCACATTTGTTGATTTACCATTTTTGAATTCGTTCCATAACATTCGCTCTTGACATGAATACCACCCTTCATCTTGAATGTATTTTGTATACATTGTAAACATTTGTATGAAATGATCTTCACTAATGGTCATTTTTCTATATAATGATGACGCATATCGCATACTATCTATTTGATAATATAATTTTTGCTTTAGGTTTACATTACAAATAAAGGATACGTTACAATTATCTTCAAAAATAGGTTTCAATGCTAATGTAAGTAACGTTCGTCTATATGGAATATACTGTTTTTTATCATTTGTACTTCGAATACATTCTTTTAATGCCAACATATTTAAATTAATATGGTTAGCTTGCTTTCTTAATATTGCGTTTTTGTTATCTGTAGATACTGTCTCTTGTCCTGCCATATCTACTATGATATATTTCAGTTTGTTATAATATATTGTAATTATCGCATGAGACCTTGATGAAGTATTATTCATTTCAGTTTGCGCGGTATTTCGGTTTCGACTCATCATGTCTAATAGTTCATCTATATTTTGATTACTTAATTTTGTTATATTTTTTATAACGAGGTTATTTGTTTTATAAAAAGATAATTGTGTATTTTTATTGAATAGATCATATATGCTATCATTATATATTTGAATTGCAGATATCTGTAGTCTACATTTTTTATCAACTTGTAATGTGGAATATAAATTACGTATAAGACTATTTGTAGTATATGTCTTACCTGAGCCAGTATACCCAAATGCTACCCAGTAATTTACATGATATCCGTTAGTATTTGAATATAATTCTTCAAAAATATCTTCGTTTGTTGTTTCAGGTTTCCAAAGCTTATTTATTGTGAAGGTGTTATTTTTTTTTCCATATTTTATTGCAATATCACATATGTTCTCACGCTGAACAACGTTATCGTATGATCCTTCTCTTATTCGACAATATATTTTTAGTGGCATATAAGTATATATATATATTGTATATATATATACACGTATAAAATAATTTATTTGAACCATGTAGAATAAATATATAATTTAATTATTAACAATTGCTTCGAGAGAATTAATAGGTATGTCTGGTAAATGAACATGGGCTTCCCAGAAATAGCGACAATAGTTCCACTTGAAATCACAATCGTCTTCATACCAAGCCGAATTACAGATTATTTTATCATATATATTTCGAGGAAGAAGTTCATATAAACTATTTTTTGGAAGCACATATGCCAATTGTGTGTAGTGTGAAATAGCAATTGGAGGTTTATTTTCTACAAATTCAATAGAAAAGGATGGGATATATTCTAACAAATCTTCGAGTAGTGGCGGATAATCATAATTATATCTCCACGACCAATCTGGACATGAAGAGGTATAATATTTGAAGTTCCATTCGAGAGCTTCTAAGTAGTTTCTACAAATTTGTTTTTTATCTTCTTTCTTTCCATCCATATCAAACAAAACCTTATAATATTTAAATTTCCATTGTTTTTCGTATGGGTCAATAAACATCTCACCAGAAAGGTCTTTGATAGGAATATTATTTAGTTTTTCTTCTGGTGTATCATTGGTAAACCGTCGCCTTTGCAACATTTTACGTTTCTCGTATTCTTCTTGAAATAATGTTTGTTCATTATTCACCAAATGTGAAATAAATTTCCTAAAGTTGTTCCAATATATTTCTTTTCCATTCGTTAAATTTAATCCACGATTTCCAATAGTCTCTTTGTAAGCATCCATCAAAATATGAATACCATTTGTTCTAATGTTTATATGCGGAAAATGTGGCATAAAATCGTTTCCGAGCATGAAGCAAATAAATATATAATCAAATAATTTATTTTTTTCTTGTTCAGTACTACATTCTGTATTGTTATTCATCGTAAGACTTATGTTAGAAGACAGTTCCATAATATCCAATATATAGAGTTCGTTCGGATTCAATGATTTGTCAATATGCTTGATGAATTCAGGTGTTTCACGAAACAAATATATATTTTTACACAAATACATATGATTGATACACAACATAATAAGATCCGCATCAAGACCATATACAATAGTGGTTTTATCAGAATACAACTCCGGACTTTCTCTTATATGCTGAAAAAGTTTGTGTTCGCCCTCTCCTTGCTCTGTACTGGTAGAAATTTTACACAAAGGATTTTGTCCGAATGTAGAATGCATTTTATCAGATAAAGCACACATAAACGGGGTTCCTGGAGTAATTGCACACCTATCCCATACTGATTCTTTTTTCAATACTTGATTTGTAAACCACGACTTGTATCGTCGACTTCTCTGTTGTTCCAATTTTGCAACTGGTGCAACTCCATCGAAAGCAATATAAATGATAGATGTAGGCGATACATCACTAATATATTCTTTAATTTTACTACACACATAATCTATAATTTCTCGTTCATAATCAACTTTAGTTGTAAAATCTACATTAAATAACGCGTCGTAAATAATTGAGTTACAATCAAGTAATAGATTATCTACAGCACCATGTATAGTTTGAAGCTTTTTTATAATAGTTGGATGATTTTTTACGATGTATGAAAAATACGCTGGTATACCCATTATTATATTTATCATTACATGATATGTTTAAGATATTTTGCTTAATGTTTAACCAAAATACCATTAATAGTATAAAATATACTGTTAATATTAAAATCTTGGTATATGTAATATGAAATCTAACAACGAAATCATTTTAATTAATGACCACAAACCAAAAGGTGGGGTTAGTAATCCAAAGGATATATCATCATTTATCGTGTCTAAAATATCAACGTTTCAGGAGATTATCAAGAAAACATGCTTAGCTGTACAGAAATACAAATCTTTAGACATTTTGGGTCCAAATGAAATAAATATGTGTATGTCTTCATTAGAATTATTATTTTCGCAATTAGACAGAATGCTTCACGATATTAATTATAACCCTTCAACTAATTTGGATTCATGCGTTTCTAAGTTACAAGAAATAAATAATGATTTATCATCGTTATTGAAATCCTTTGGAACACATAGCATAGATGACCTTATCACTATATGTTTTGGCGGAGATTTTTTAAATACAATTATAACAGATGAAAATCGAGAACGTTATGATGTAATTAAAAAATATGTTCACCCAATAGGATATAAGGTAATGGCATACAAAGAAAAACGCAAGAAAAAAGAAATTGCTAAGAATAAAATCGTAGAAGATTTTACTATTGTCGAATCAGCGGAGAATTTCGATTGTTTTGACTTATCAAGAACAAGTAAATCATTTCAAACCAAAGTATATGGTGTTAAACTCGCTATACAACACGAACCTCTTAAAAAATCACTAATCATTTGTGGAATTGTGGATGATATTAATATTGAATGTATGAATTATAGTTTTATCCAGAAGAAGCTATTATCAATAGAAGGAGAGAAACCCAATGACCCAGATTTTAGTGATGAGGTATTTTCACGATTTGTTTCCAGTTTAACTACCAAAGAATTGCTCATATATTCTAATGCTGAATTGTATAATAAATATATTGGCGTGATTAACAGTGTATGTTTATTAAAACAGAAACAAGTTTCCTTATTAGTAAAGGAATTTATAACAGATGATTTATATAATCAGCGTAATATGATAATCAAATTTTTACTGCATAATAATGACGTAGAGTTGCAGTATTTAGCATACTTGTTATACGATTTACTATCAAATGATAATAATGGAACTATTGATACTATTGAACAAACTCAACTATTTGACAGTTTACCATGGTCTGTGAAAAAATATTTCAAGGACGCAATGAAAAATACAATTAAATATACCAATGAAATTGGGGAATTAGATCACAATAAAATTCCTTTAGAGCAACAAATTTGCTTGATGAAAGTAGACGACACTATTAAAGAAAAGGCGTTTATGAAATTAAAGGAAGTAAAGGCAAAATCAGAGGATTCTGGAAATAAACCACGTCAATTTTTAGAAGGATTATTGAAAATCCCGTTTAATGTATACCGCGAGGAAAAAATGATGACTATAATACCATCTATTAAAAATGAATATTTTTCTGTATTAGAATTATTCAAGAAGAATGGAATAGATTTCAATTTCGATTCAAAACATAAAATAACCGGTCCGGATATATTCTCAAAATTAGATTTATTCAATCAAAAAATGAACGAATTGGTATTAATATGCGAAAATGAAATAGTAGAAACAGTCGGTACTTTTAAGAGAAAGGAATTGTTAGAAATGATTGGCGTTATTAACAAAATTATGAAAATAAATAAATGTGGTTCCAAAATTAATACTACTGGTATGAAAATAGAAGAAATGAAAAAAACTATTATTGTTACGATAGTTGGGTTTAAACACAATGTTGATTTCTTGTCGCAACTTCAGTGTACTGTTGATTTATCAAATATTAAAAAAATAAACACCACTATTCAACATATGAAAGACGTGAAACAGAACGTAAATTCTGATATCGTAAAGTCTCGTGAAGTATTAGATGAGGCTGTATATGGTCACAGCAAAGCCAAAAGACAAGTCGAACGTATTATTGGACAATGGATAAATGGTGAGAATACGGGGTATTGTTTTGGATTTGAAGGTCCTCCTGGTGTAGGTAAAACGTCGCTTGCTAAAAATGGCATTGCTCATTGTCTAACAGATGAAGATGGTACTCCTCGTCCTTTCTCATTTATTGCTATTGGTGGCTCCAGTAACGGAAGTACATTAGAAGGACATAATTATACATATGTTGGTTCTACATGGGGGCGAATTGTAGATATATTAATTGAAAAGAAATGCATGAATCCCATTATCTTTATTGATGAATTAGATAAGATTAGTATGACCGAACATGGAAAAGAAATTATTGGAGTATTAACCCATTTAACTGACCCTACACAAAACGATGCTTTTCAAGATAAATATTTCAGTGGCATTGATATTGATTTATCAAAAGCACTATTCATTTTCTCGTACAATGATCCTGGACTTATTGATAAGATTTTATTGGATAGAATTCATCGAGTTAAATTTGATCACTTAACTGTTGCCGATAAATTAGTTATTACACATAAACATATTATCCCTGAAATCTGTAAAAAAATGGGACTTGAAGGAAATATTGCCATGGAAGATGACGTTGTTACATATATTATAAAGGAGTACACATATGAACCTGGTGTGCGAAAATTAAAAGAATTATTGTTTGAAATTGTAGGAGAAATCAATTTAGATTTACTTGCTAATACCAATAATATTGAATTACCTATTCATATTACTAAGGAACAAATTAAAGCAAGGTTCTTGAAAGAGCGACATGCTCTTAAGCCTAAAAAAATACATGCCCAATCACAAGTTGGTGTTATAAATGGATTATGGGCGAATGCTTTAGGTAAAGGTGGTATTATCCCAATTGAATCACATTTTTTCCCATCTGGAACGATGTTGGATTTCAAATTAACAGGAATGCAAGGCGATGTAATGAAAGAAAGTATGAATGTGGCGCGAACACTCGCATGGAATCTTACCGATGAAAAGACTAAGAAGGAAATGATTGCGTCGTTTGATTCTACCAAGAGTCAAGGTATACATATTCATTGCCCAGAGGGAGCCACACCTAAAGATGGACCTTCAGCTGGTACTGCTATCACATCTGTAATCTATAGTCTAATAAACAATAGAAAGATCAAGAATACTGTAGCAATTACTGGAGAGATGAACTTACAGGGTCAAGTGACTGCTATCGGCGGATTAGACCTTAAAATATTGGGCGGTATTGAAGCCGGAGTAACCCAATTTTTATTTCCTAAGGAAAATGATAAGGACTACAAGATGTTCTTGGAAAAATATGGCGATACTGAGGATGTTTCTAAAATTTCATTTCATCAAGTAGAACACATCAGTGAAGTATTTGAACTTATTTTCGAAGACAATTAGATGTTTACGTTTTTTAAATCTTCATAGATGTATATAGCTATCTAACATGGCAATGAAAATGGATTTTAGTAATGTATTTAAATTAATATCAGCATTATCACCACTATTATTAGGAACTTTACTTATGATGGCTTCTGTAATAAATCAAGATGTGAAAGGAATTATATATTTAGCAGGCGTATTACTTTCGTCAGTAATGAATATATTCGTCATGAATCTTATTAAAAGTCCTTCTTTACCTGATAGGTCTATTACATGTGATATGATAGAAGCACCATTTATGGCAAATAATTACAATAGTCCTGCTTTTAATAGTATGTTCATCGCTTTCACAATCGCTTATTTAACTATTCCTATGTATTTCAACGAAGAAATGAACTACTCACTTCTTATTACTCTACTCAGTATATTCGCAATAGACGCGCTTACTAAATTAACAGGTAAATGTACTACTGCTACAGGAATTCTCTTTGGAGCACTTCTCGGCTTCATATTTGGAGCGGGATGGTTTACTGTTTTCCACGCAACTGGTAACGATAATCTATTATATTTTAATGAACTTTTAAGCAACAAAACAGTATGTAAGCGCCCCGAAAAGCAAACATTCAAATGTAATGTCTATAAAAATGGTGAACTTATTTCACAACTATAAAAATGTGTGTGAATGTTTTTATAATAATTTATAATTATTATAAAAAAAATAGAATGTTCATAGAATTATTACATGAACATGGCATCTAATTCAGGTATACTTCCTTGATCGAATTTACCAACGCATTTTACTTTGGTGATGTTTATATATTTCATTTCTTTAATATTATATTCAGTATGCGAATCATCGACTCGTAACGTATATGATATATAAATAGAATGGTCGTTAATACTATTTATGATAATATTCAAAAATCCCCCAAAACAACCGCTTACAAAATATCCAATATTCAATACATGATTATCGGATAACATTTGACTCATTGTTTGTATCATTCTAAATTTTATATCTTTATATTGAATCTTTTTTGTGCTATTTGATATACGTATACAATCATCTGAATATTTTTCTAATTGAGTATTTATAAATGGAACTATCAAGTAATTTGATTTATTTTTCAAATGTATATATTTCAATAAATAATGACATACGCAATCAGATAATCGACGAATAGGTGAGGTAAAGTGACAATATTCTGGCGCACCTACCAAATCATGTGCACTTACATTTGTAAGATATTCGGCTTTAATTCCATTTACTATTATTTCATTTAATAAATCTTGTCCAGATATTCCCTCATAAACAGTATTCAGCCAATCCTTCGCTGAACAAATACGATATAGTCCTTTCCCTTCAAAATTTATTTTAAGATATTCGCCTACAAATGAATTAGCAAATATAGCAAATTCGGCTATCATTTGTTTCATCATCTTTTCATCCGGTGTATCACAATATAAATAAGGAACATTGTTCACATATTTCGGATAGGAGTTAGATAATTCATTTAATATTACCCCTTTGGTTTTTCCACCTCTTATCTCCTTTAACGCTTTACTTATTCTGAACCCATTATATATTGTATTATTTGAATATATAATTTCGCTTGCCTCTTTATAACTTAGCGCATTACATCGGTCAACCTTAATTTTAGTAAATAAAATTTTAATTGCGCTCATAGGATGATAAGTACCTTTATTTATTTCAGTAAGAATTGTTATTGCTAATTTAATATCACCATAATCATTCACCATTAGACTTGCCTTATCCATTATTTCTTTGGGCATCATATGTATTGGCTTTGTATTGGAAGGATATTTTGTAACTACTCTTTCTTCTATATCCTTCCATAATGATGATTGTATATTTATATATTCTGTCGGATCGGCAATATGAATTGCCAAGAACAACTTTTCACCCTCTTCGTATATACTAAAAGCATCATCTGCATCTTCACATCCATCTGGGTCAATACTATATGTAGAATACATCGTCATATCTACCCGTTCATTTATAGTATAACCATAGGGGAGCGTATTATCTTTCATTAATTCCTCGTCTGTTTCTATATTTCTTTTATCGCCGTATAATTTTTCGATAGTTGATGTATATTTTGCATTGTAATGTTCCATGTGTTAATAAAGATATATAAGGTATATGTTTATTACAGTTAATTATAATATTAAATATTGAAGTGGTGACTATTTGTTTGTAAAAATTTCTGAACTGATTTTTTAACACTTCCTCGTCCAATCGAATTTATTAGTAATGCGTTACTAATTCCACCACTTTTTACTATAAAATGTGCATGCCAATACTGAAATATTTGGGCTAAATTAGCGTGTTGATATTTATTAAGAATATCGGTAGAAAATGCTTGGTTATTTGCTTTACCGTTTACAATATTATGAAAATTAAATAAGAATTGTTTAAAATCATCTTTCGTGCGCATTACATGATAATTTCTATACGAAGAAAGCAGATGGGTTGCATGTATAGAACAATCAGGACAAGGTAATGACGAACAAATATTTTTTATCAACATTATTAACTCGTTTTTTAGAAACAAAAATTTGTCATCCTGTATTTTTTCGGCTAAAGTATGAAATAAATACCATGTTGCTGGTCCCCATAATGTATATTTTGACATCTATATATAATATAGTATAAAGAGTTTATGATATATTTCCTTAATGTCGTATATAATAGAAGATAATGTTGATTTTTTTAATATGCTAAATAATGATGTAGATGAAATATTACAACAAAATGATAATATATGCTTGATATCTAATACAATTATAGATAAAACAAGTAGTATTAAACTACAATGTGGACATGAGTTTAACTATTTGCCTTTATTTAAGGAAATTATTGAACAGAAAGTTCGACATTCTGTATTAGAAGTTGTTAAATTAAAGGATTTCCAGATAAAATGTCCATATTGTCGCAATGTTCAAAACAAACTGATTCCGTATATCAAAATGAAGGGTGTGCGGAAAATGAGTAAGGTAAATCATCCAGCAATTTTTACGATGTGTGAAAATACGTGCAAATACACATTTAAAAGCGGGAAACGTAAAGGAAAAGTATGCGATTCATTATGTTATTTAGGTTATTGTAATACACATATGAAATCAGAACCAACTAATGATGCGACCTCAACTAATATAATAAATTATAGTAGTATGAAATTAAAAAATTTACGGATTATTGCTAAGGAAAATAGTATAAGTAAATACTACATTATGAAGAAGTCTTTACTAATTAAAGAAATTGAAAAATGTATGAATGATAAAAATAATGATACGAAATAAATAATATAAACATTAATTATACTATTTATTCAATGGAAACGAAAGATCAATTAGTTACTCATGTTAAACGATGGATTACGGTCGATGAAGAAATAAGAGTACTACAAAAGCAAATAAAGGAACGCAAGATAGTACAAAAAGATTTAAGCACACAATTAATGGATGTTATGAAAAACAATGAAATTGAATGTTTTGATTTGAGTGATGGAAAGCTTGTTTATACAACAAGTAAAATTAAACAACCTATTAACAAAAAACTATTAATGGGCGCATTAACTAAGTATTTCAGTAAAGAAGAAGATATAGAAAAGGTTACTTCTCATATTATGGAAAGTCGTGCCGAAAAAATAAAAGAAAATATTAAACGTAAAATAGATAAGAAATAATTATATTTATTTGCGTTTCCTTTTATTAGAAGTAGACCGATTTATCAATTCGTTTATAAACGATGTTTTACAATTATAATCGTAAAATATATTTGATATTTCAGCCGGCGAGAATGTAAACTCGCTTATCCTCTTTAATTTATCTTTGGGTATATATGATTTATAAAAATGATTATACATACTGTTTATCACATCATGTGATGCCAAATCCATTTTAAGTGTAATATCAATCCTACCGGGACGAATTAATGCTGGGTCTAACTTATCATAGTGATTTGAGGATAGTACCATAATACGACCGTCGGTTTCTCTTAGCCCTTGCCATAGGTTTAATATGTCATCTAATGTCAATTTATCTGTTTCATTTGTTATAGCTATAGCCTTTGGACCTTGCACTTTTTCAGTACTTTTTGTAGGTGTTGTATTGGTTTTTAAAATATTTGATATATCTTCAACAGTAATATATGGAACTGGTTCTGGTTTAGTATCACGTTTTAGTACTATATCAGAAGCACAGTCAATATCTTCAAATATGATTATTTTTTTGGAAAAATCAATCGAATTTTTATCATTATCCGAATTGTATGTACTTTCAAAAAAGAAACTGTCTAATTGTTGTCGTGTTTTTATATTTTTGAATGATAATACGACAAGATGCCTATCCGGAAATCTATTTGCAAGTGCTTTAATTAGTGAGGTTTTACCGGTTCCTGGTGGTCCATGTAGACCAATGCCAAGACTATATGGTATACCATATTCATCATACCATTCTTTATTGTTCGTAAAAAAATCTATTTTTTTTAATATATGGTCTTTGTTATCAAAAAACATGTTATCGAATGTTCGATTACTTTTAAATATACATTCGTCCCACATTTCAAACCTTGAATCTGTATAACTATTTTTGATATGTGTATATATATACTGATTATTTCCACGATTCTTTTTAATCGTTTTCAAATACTTATTTGTTATTTCATTTATATAATTTTTAATATAGTAAACCGAATGTGTATGACTATAAATCTGTAATTTGATGATTTCGTATTGTGACGCCGCCTTATTCTCTTCGCCATCGCCGCTTATATGAATACTGCATGTTGCATGAATATCCATATTTTGTTCAATTCTAAAACTTGATGTCTGATCAATTACCATAATATTATCCACATTTTTTGACGAATCTGAATAATGTACATAATTACACATTATTTCACGCATAGATATGATTTGTTTGTTATCATTATTATTCTTCAATATATTATCCCATAAAGCCTTAAAACTATTTGAATACGATGGTGGTCCAGAACCCCAATAATTAGAAGTAGATATTAATCGTCTACCCTCGATTACGATAGTGTTTTTACGATAAACAAAATTATAATATATATACGAAACAAAATTTATATTCTCAAACGATAAATTACTAAGTATCATTTGCGTAAGAAAAGTTATTATACCCATCATAGCCGTAGATATAATCGAATCAATTATGACATTTCCAGTCTTAAAAAACGCAATAAAATTCATGAGAAACATGAACTTGAATTGTTCTTGACCTATTGGATCCATATGTAGTTAATATATACCATATGTTATGTTTAATTAGTTAATATATATATTTATCGGCTATGTTTTTATAATATTTTCTTGTTTTTCTTTTTTTACGACTCGAACTGTTTCGTTTGGTTCTTTTTCTTCTCTTAGTCTTTTTTGATTTTTTTTTTCGCCCACCTAATGAATAAACATTATCTCGTGTTGTAGTATTATCGTTTATTATATCAATTGCTTCTGAAATAATGCTTGTATTACGACATAGTTTTTTATTCGAACCAGGATTTCTTCGAGTACCGTTATAAAATCCATTGTAATAATTCCAATTTAATTCGTATGTAGTAAATGTTTTGTCACAAGAAGAAATGTTACTACATGATGATTTGTTTTCATTTCCTGCAAATGTTTGTCCATATGAACCATCGCAATTGCCATCCTTATTATAATTCAGTTCGTGTGAACACGGTAATACAATCATTTCGTTTGGTCGAATTACTCTGCCACTATATTTTTGAGCGTTTAATAAAAATACAGCAAGAGTTTGTTTTGTTCTTTGTAAATCTGATACGAACAAATAATTACAATTGAATATACTATCAGGCGATCTACTACTAAATGACCCAAAATATTTACCAGCACGTGCTATTTGATTTTCACCTTGTTCAGTAAGACTGGTATCTACATTGCCTAATACAGAGGCAGTTTTTTTTTTCATTCCAGATAACACGTTATGTGTACCTTGTCCGTGTCTAATTAAATATAAATGTAAGATATTATCTCCTATATCACTAAATAACTCATTGGGTATATCTTCTAATATTGGAAACGGTGTTGCTTTAAATTTCGGAATATCCTCTATAATATAGTCATTTGTTACATAATATTCTTTGTCTGGCTTATTTTCGTCTATTTCTCCATTATATAGTAGGTTTATGGTAATAAACTGTGCTGTCAAGGTTATCTTAATTACAGCACCATTCTGAAATCGTCCTACTTTACCTTGTATAAATTTAGACAATAAGCATCGGATTCTGGCTTGATGTGTCGCTATAATAGATACTGTTACTGGCATTATATTTAATAATGATATAAAAAATATTGTTATTAAATATTAATGAACCCTGTCACTAAAAATAAGAACGCATTATTTGAAAAATTAGTCACGCAAGTAAAAACAACAATAACAGATAAACCTTCTCCAATCCAATCGGGAGAGAATTTAGAAGTTACAGATAAATATGAAATCCCTGATGTTGATATATTAAAAACGAATGTATCACGAACACATATATTCAAAAACTTAAATGTAGATAGTGATAATAGTTATCAATACAAATTAGGAGCATTAACAAATGATATAAATGTCAATTATAAAGGAAATGTATACATATGTATGTATACAGTAATAACATCATCAGTACAGCCATTCTTACTATATTTATTGCATAATGATAAAGATGTAATGAAGTTACCTTATATTAAAGCAAACACGCACAATTTAGTTAGCGATATTGAAAAGAAAATATCATTTATAACCAATAATTCAGAATCTACATATAAAGGACATCTGTTATTTAATAATGAAATGTATGTGTTTTACAACTTAGAAGACAATATTTTTTCAACCGAATTACTAACCAGAAAAGATACCTGGTGGTTTTCACTTATGACCGAGATTTGCTATATGAAAAAAATCATGAATTTTAAAATTGATAATCGGGTTACTAATTTATTCGCGAATAATCAGTATTTATGTAAATTATATGATATGAATCATAATGTATTTATGTCTCCTCATCCGATGTATTATGGTTCGAATATGGAATATATAGAACATATAATTGGATTAGGTGTAACCAAAAATGCATATAATGCCGATTTTGGACCCTTTTTTAATTTCGGATCGTATGAAATTGGTTGCCGATATGGAGGATGGACTTTGCGATATAAACCGTTTACCGGTAATAAATTAATCACAAATTTCGAATCTAAGGATGTAATTCTTACAGATAATGATTTCGGAAGATACGCATTTGGTGGCATTGTTCGATTTGCTGTATTCATAGGAAACCATAAAACGTTTTTAAATCGCCCTCATGATCCAGAAGATAATTCTCGATATGCGGATGGCGCAAACGTTGTAAAAGAAAAGAGAAAAATTATTGATGTACGGGGGAGCTGGGCAAAACATTATGATTCGATTCACAAAGGACAATTGGGAATACATCAATATAATGTTGTTGAGCAAAAGGGATATATATTTGTTGTTAAAAAATTTAATCAACAATATCCACTTACATATCATAGATTAGATAAAACTAATATGCCTGCTATGTATGACCCTACATTAACATATCAAATTGAGTAAGTATTTAATATACATAATATATATTGTCATGGGCGCAATATATATTGTATTATTGGCTATAGTAAGCATCGCGTCTATATTAGTGAGTTATATATACAGTGGTACAGGTAAGTCATCTGTTATTTCAAAACTGATTGAATTTACAACAACTATACCATGGTATATGTATATTCCTATTATTGTTGCTGCTGTCGGTATTTCTAAGATTGTGGAAATGAACGAAAATATACCAATGTTAATGCTTTATATTTATATTTTGGCTATTATATTTGTATATATTTTAGCACATTTCATCACAACTCCTCAAAATTATATGTAGCATTACTATATATTATGCATCCGCTATTAAAAATGTTATTTTCAGTAATAGGAGCTATACTTATAGCCTATATATTCACTTCTGTCGCCACTTTTTTACAAATAAGTTTTGAGCGTTATATTAATTATCTATTGTTTTTCATTGCTCTTATTATTTTTTATGTTTGTTTACCGAAAGAGCATGGTGCCGCCTTTAAGCTGAATACATCTAATTAATATAAAAATTGAAGTAAAGATATCTTGATAATGAATATATATACAATAGACTATCATGGAAAGAAACATTAATAAGAAAATCGATCTACACAATCAGGATTATAAAGAATTTATTAAACAGAACTTCATCGAATTGGATGAATTTATTTCTATAAATACCAAAGACACGCCTACAAAATATGATAAAATTCGTACGTGCTTATTGAGTACTCTTCAGAAATGTTACGATTATAAAAAGATTAGTTTAAATAAAGATGATTTTCAGAAGAGAAAGCGTATTAAGAACACAGTGTCTCTGTGTGAAAGATGCTGTGCTTGTCGAGCAAATAAAGAACAATGTACGCGTAGAAAAAAAGATGGTTCTGATTTTTGCGGTACACATATTAAAGGTGTGCCTCATGGTGTAATTGAAGATAAAGTGGAAGCATCGCAAACAAACAAAAAGGGGTCCGTATGGGCACAGGATATTAAGGGTATCATGTACTATATCGACGATAATGGTAATGTATATAAAACTGAAGATATTATGAAAAATGCGGTGAATCCTAAGGTTATCGCAAAGTACTCTACAGTGAATAATGCTGACACGATTGAGTATTCAATCACTACAATACATTAAAACATTCATAATAAAATATTGACTAATTTATTATGAATACTGAAATAAAAAACTTATTCGATGAAATCGGAATGCCTTTCGAAGAAATGTCTAATCTAAATGGACTATATATTCCTCGCGAATCTTTTTTAAATGATGAGAAATATAATACGATTAAAAGTAAAATTCCGTCCCTTAAACACTACTTTAGCTCATCCTTTATGACATCACTGCAGAAAAATGCTGAAGGTAAACAAAAATGGCCTCTGTTGAATCTTACCAGACAGATACTCAAATCAATGTATTTTAAAATGACACCCGTTCGATTGAGTGATGGATACACAAAAGAAGGAAAAAAAAAATATAGACGTTTGTTTTTAATTGAAAAACTTAATACAACCCCAGTCGAATCAGTAACTATTCACGTGACCTAATATAGAATTCAAAGAACATTGGTATATTTATGATAGAAAAGTATAGATTTCTATAGAAAAAAGGTGTAAAAAACGCGAAAAAAAATTGAAATAAGTTTTTTAGAGTATAGTATGTCATCAAAACAAGAACAATTTAGTATAACTAAAATAATATTCAAAATCATGTCCACAACATCCAACA
>Ga0209264_1000212_pt1 | contig 53771 bp, 49 predicted proteins | sample SaaInlV_DNA_150m_FD_184687 | JGI IMG/M metagenome (GOLD analysis project Ga0209264, IMG submission 184687) | Marine microbial communities from expanding oxygen minimum zones in the Saanich Inlet - SI075_LV_DNA_150m (SPAdes) (version 2) | ecosystem: Environmental > Aquatic > Marine > Unclassified... | reverse complement strand
TATTATCAATCTTTGAAAATAAAGTCTTAATAAATGCGTTTAATTTTCATTATCTTCATTTTTGCTATGGTGCCAGCGTGTTCTTGGCTGGGCTCTAATCCATCTGATGAAGATAGCATCCCAGTCGGGCAAGAGGATGATGATACCGATTTATCTGTTATCCCATTAATCAACATCATCACTAAATACCTCCCTGAAACATATAGACAGGATATTTCTCAAGGAAATGAAATAACTCCAGAGATGCTATTAGAGATTAAGCCTGGTATGAATAAATCCCAGGTAAGATTTGTGTTGGGAACTCCTTTGATTCAAGATTCATTTCATAAAAGTCGTTGGGACTATATTTACGTTGTTAGAAAAGAAGGTAAATTTATTGAATCAAGGCACCTTATTCTGTCTTTTAAAAAAGATATTCTTGTTAACCTAACTGGAGACCTTATTGATCGAAACAAAAATATTAAGGCTATGGAATCGGAAAAATCATCTAGTAAGGTCAAAGAATGGGATGAGGAATCTCTGTCTGATGAGCAAAAAAAATTCAGTGATATTGAAGATAAAGATGAAACACTTGAAAAAAGTAATAGTTCTATTGATAATGAACAAAGAGAATCAGTTGAAAAGCCTGTGAAAAAGAATGCAGTTGAAGAATCAGGTAGCGTTTCTCAGAGCATCAAGGAAGATTTAAAAACTTCCATACCAGACAAAGAAGATTCGGGGTACTTTGAACTTCTAATGGAAAATATTGGATTCTAAAATATGAAAAAAATAAATATTATTGTAGTCGGTGCGTCAGGGAAGATGGGGCAGGCAATTATTAAAGAGATTCTGGAAAATTCAGAGTTAAATCTTATCATGGCAATTGATATAAAAACTTCACCAAGAATTGGTAAGGATGCAGGAGAGCTGATGGGAATTGAGAGCAACATTAAAATTAGCTCTGACTTATCAGCTGATAAGGCCCAAGCAAATGTTTTAATCGACTTTACAAGGCCCGAAGCAAGTTTAGGGTACTTAGATTTTTGTGTACAAAATAATCTGGCGTATGTGCTAGGCACGACTGGTTTTTCAGATAGTGAAAAAAATAAGATATCGCTAGCGGCTAAAGAAATACCAATATGTTTTGCGCCAAACATGAGTATCGGTGTTAACGTGCTTATTTCTTTGGTAGAAAAGGCAACAAAATCTCTTTATGACGACTTTGATATCGAAATTATGGAATCACATCATAAACATAAGGTTGATGCCCCATCTGGAACAGCAATAAGACTCGGAGAGGAAGTAGCAAAAGCTTCTAATAGAAATCTTAATGAAGATGCTGTTTTTAGTCGAGAGGGAATTCAAAAAGAGCGTCAAAAGAAAGATATAGGTTTTTCAGTTGTTAGGGGAGGCGATATTGTTGGAGACCATACTGTGCTATTCGCAGGTGATGGGGAAAGGATTGAATTGACCCATAAGGCTGGAAGCAGAACAACGTTCTCTAAGGGCGCTATTAAGGCTGCAAGATTTATAAATAACAAAACTAAAGGTTTATTTGATATGTTTGATGTCTTAAATTTAAAAAAAGAATCGTAATTTTCTTTTTTTAAAGAAGAAATAATTGAAGAAAGTCACATATTAAATTATACTATTCGCGATCGGCTGTAAATAAATTTAGCCGCTCAATTTAATCAAAAATATTTTAAATCTTGGGAGTTTTTTTGGCGTCTAAATTGCCGGCCATATTAGTGCTAGCGGACGGAACAAAGTTTCGAGGTTTTTCAATTGGCGCTTCAGGTAATACAGTTGGAGAGGTTGTTTTTAACACCTCAATGACAGGCTATCAAGAAATTATTTCAGATCCTTCATATGCTGATCAAATTATATCTTTTACCTATCCTCATATTGGTAATGTCGGTATCAATGAGGAGGACTTTGAATCAAATCATATTTATTCAAAAGGAATTATTATCCATGATTTACCTTTTCAACATTCAAACTTTAGGTCTAATTGCTCACTTTCAGAATTTTTAATTAAAAAAAATATTGTAAGTATTGCAGGTATTGATACAAGAAGTTTAACAACGTATTTAAGGACTCATGGCGCACAATCAGGCTGTATTTTAGCTGGTGAGAATATTGATGAAGATTATGCACTTAAAGTTGCTAAAGAATTTAATGGTTTATTAGGGTCAGACCTTGCACAAAAAGTAACCTCAAAAACTTCTTATAACTTCAACGAGAGTGAATGGTCTCTGGGTAAGGGTTTTGAAACAATGGATAATCAAGAGCTCAATGTTGTGGCTTATGATTTTGGAATAAAGAAAAATATACTGAGGATGCTGGTGTCTAGAGGATGTAATGTCACAGTCGTACCTGCGAAGACAGGTATTGATGATGTAATGGCGCTCAAGCCTGATGGAATATTTTTGTCAAACGGTCCGGGTGACCCTGAGCCTTGTGAATATGCAATTAACAATATTAAAGTTTTTTTAAAAAAAGAAGTTCCTATATTTGGCATTTGTTTGGGGCATCAACTTTTAGCATTGGCGAGTGGAGCTAAAACAGAAAAAATGAAATTTGGACATCATGGCGCTAATCACCCTGTTCGTGATATAGGGTCTGGCAAGATATTTATTACAAGTCAAAATCATGGCTTTTCAGTTGATCCAAAATCTTTATCTGAAAACTTGAAAATAACCCACCTATCCCTATTTGATGGAAGTTTGCAGGGTATTGAGAGAACAGATGTTCCAGCATTTGGATTTCAAGGTCACCCTGAAGCGAGTCCTGGCCCAACTGAGATGTCCTATCTTTTTGATAGATTTATAACAATGATCAAACAATTTAAGGATAGAAAGTGAGTAAAAGAAAGGATATAAAATCAATTTTAATAATTGGCGCAGGCCCAATTATCATTGGACAAGCCTGTGAATTTGATTATTCTGGGGCTCAGGCATGTAAGGCTTTAAAGGAAGAAGGCTATCGCGTTATCCTTGTAAATTCAAATCCAGCAACAATTATGACGGACCCAAATGTTGCAGATGCTACCTACATTGAGCCAATAAAGTGGGAAGTTGTTAAAAAGATAATTGAAATTGAAAGGCCAGATGCTTTATTACCCACAATGGGAGGACAAACAGCACTAAATTGTGCTCTAGATCTTGATAAAAATGGAGTTTTAGAAAGCTTAAATGTTGAGTTAATTGGCGCCTCAAAGGAGGCTATTGATAAAGCAGAGGACAGGCAGCTATTTAAACAAGCGATGAGCAAGATTGGTTTGGCATCAGCAAAATCAGTCATCGCGCATAGCCTCGAAGAGGCTATGCAAGTTCAGGCGGGTATTGGTTATCCAGCAATCATTAGGCCATCATTCACGATGGGGGGTAGTGGGGGTGGGATTGCTTATAATAAAGAAGAATTTGTCACGATATGTGAAAGAGGGCTTGAGGCTTCACCAACCAAAGAGTTACTTATTGAAGAGTCTCTGTTAGGTTGGAAAGAATTTGAAATGGAAGTCGTTCGTGACTCAAATGATAATTGCATAATTATTTGCTCAATTGAAAATTTTGATCCTATGGGTGTACATACAGGAGATTCAATTACTGTTGCACCTGCTCAAACTTTAACGGATAAAGAATATCAAATTATGAGGAATGCCTCAATTGACGTATTAAGGGAGATTGGAGTAGATACTGGAGGTTCTAATGTTCAATTTGCTATAAACCCTGAAGATGGACGAATGGTTGTTATTGAAATGAATCCTCGAGTATCAAGGTCATCAGCTCTTGCATCAAAGGCTACAGGGTTTCCAATTGCAAAAATAGCGGCTAAATTGGCTGTTGGATATTCTCTTGATGAGTTAAGCAATGAAATAACTGGAGGCTTAACACCAGCATCTTTTGAGCCTACTATTGATTATGTTGTGACTAAAATCCCACGTTTTGCTTTTGAAAAATTTCCAAATGCAGATCCAATTCTTACTACACAAATGAAATCTGTTGGTGAGGTAATGGCTATTGGAAGAAGTTTTCAAGAATCTTTTCAAAAAGCGTTGAGAGGTCTTGAGCTTGGATATGATGGTTTAAATGAGATTTCGTCAGACAAAACAATGATCATTAAAGAATTGAAAGAGCCAGGTTCAGATAGATTTAGATACTTAGCTGATGCAATGAGGCTCGGTTTATCAATAGATGAAATATTTAGTCTCACTAAAATTGATCCGTGGTTCTTACACCAAATTAAAGATTTAATTGAAAATGAAGAAATATTAAAAAGTAATAAGCTTGGTGCTATAGATAAGACTTATTTATTCGAGCTTAAACAAAAAGGATTTTCTGATCATCGCATTGGATATCTTTTAGGTGCTGATGAAAAGAATGTTAGGGAATTAAGAATTGAAAATAATATTCATCCAGTCTACAAGCGTGTGGATACATGTGCGGCAGAATTCCATACAGATACGGCATACTTATACTCCACTTACGAGCATGAATGTGAATCACGCCCAACATCAAATAAAAAAATAATGATTTTAGGTGGTGGCCCAAACAGGATCGGTCAAGGGATAGAATTTGACTATTGTTGTGTCCATGCTTCCCTAGCTTTAAAGGAGGCTGGTTTTGAAACCATCATGGTAAATTGCAATCCAGAAACAGTGTCGACAGATTATGATATTTCTGACAGATTATATTTTGAATCAGTCACGTTAGAAGATGTTTTAGAGATTGTGTATAAGGAAAATCCTTTTGGTGTAATTGTTCAGTATGGCGGACAAACTCCACTTAAGCTATCCAAGTCCTTAGCCGAGGCTGGAGTTCCAATTATTGGAACATTGCCTGAAGATATTGATGCTGCAGAAGATAGGGAGAGATTTCAAAAAATATTAAATGATCTCAATTTAAAACAACCTCCGAACAGGACTGCGAGAGCTCCTGAGGAAGCAATTGAGCTCGCTAAAGAAATCGGGTATCCACTCGTAGTTCGCCCAAGCTATGTTCTTGGGGGAAGGGCTATGGAAATTGTTCATGAACAATCGGACTTAGAAAGATATATGAGAGAGGCTGTTAAAGTATCTCATAACTCACCTGTGCTTTTAGATAGATTTTTAAATGACGCAATTGAAGTCGATATTGATGCTATATCTGATGGAAAATCAGTGATTGTAGGGGGGATAATGGAGCATATTGAGCAAGCTGGAGTTCATTCGGGAGATTCTGCATGCTCATTACCGCCTTATAGTATTAATGAAAAAAAACAGAGTGAATTAATATCCCAAACAAAAAAGATGGCATTAAAGCTTAATGTTATAGGATTGATGAATGTTCAATTTGCTCTTCAGGGAGATGATATTTATGTTTTAGAAGTCAATCCAAGAGCTTCGAGAACTGTCCCCTTTGTTTCAAAGGCAATTGGAAGGCCATTAGCAAAAATTGCTGCCAGATGTATGGCAGGCGAATCATTAAAGGCACAAAAATTGACTGCTGAGGTCAAGCCAAAATTTTTCTCAGTGAAAGAGGCTGTTTTCCCTTTTATTAAATTTCCGGGGGTGGATGTGATATTGGGGCCTGAAATGAAATCTACAGGAGAGGTAATGGGTGTAGGCGCATCATTTGCAGAGGCATTTATCAAGTCTCAAATGGGTGCATCAATGATCCTTCCGACAAAAGGAATGGCATTTATTAGTGTTAGAAAAGAGGACCATGAAAAAATAGTTGATGTCGCACAGTCACTTAATAAACTAGGGTTTTCTTTAGCTGCAACAAAAGGGACTGCAAAAATTTTAACCCAAAATAATCTAGATGTTCAATATGTAAATAAAGTTGCTGAAGGAAGGCCGCATATTGTAGATATGATTAAAAATGATGAAATTGATTTCATTGTAAATATAACTGAAGATAAGCAGGCAATTATAGATTCATATGAGATCAGAAGAAATGCTCTTCAGAATAAAATTACATACTATACAACTTTAGCAGGAGCCAAGGCTGCATGCGTTGGGATGAGCTATACAGATGAAATATCTGTTTCATCATTGCAGAACTTGCATAAAACCGTCTCTTAAAATACACTCAATTCATATTGGTATTCAATTTAAACAAAATAACTAGGAATTTCTTTGGATAAAACACCTATCACAATCAATGGCTCAGAAAAACTTAAAGAGGAACTAAAGCTCTTAAAAAGTGTTGAGAGGCCAGATGTTATTGCCGCTATTGCTGAAGCAAGAGCACAAGGAGATCTTTCTGAAAATGCTGAATATGATGCAGCAAAAGAAAAGCAAGGCTTCATTGAAGGAAGGATAGCTGATATTGAAGCAAAGCTATCTAACTGCATAATTATTGATCCTCAGGAGCTGCAAAAGGATGGTAGGTGTGTGTTTGGAACTACCGTTGTCATTCAAGATCTTGATACTGAAAATGAGGTTACATATCAAATAGTTGGAGATGATGAAGCAGATATTAAAGAAAAAAAAATTTCAATTAGCTCGCCGCTGGCAAAAGCACTTATTGGAAAACAAATCGAAGATGTTGTTGAGTTTGAATCTCCTGGTGGATTGAAAACATACGAAATTTTACAAGTCAAATATTTATAAAAAGCCATGGGGTCTTTTTTAAATAAATTAAGCTTCATTTTTACAAGTATTTGGGTAGGGGGGCTATGGGCCATGCTCATGGTGACTTATGTCATTTTCAATATAATGCCCAGCTCCTATATTGCAGGCATGATTGTTTCAGACATATTTTCTTATATTAATATATTTGGAATCATTACTCTTGTTTTGATTTTAGGATATGGGTTTCATGTCGAATCAATAAGATTTTTAAAAAAAATGCAGGCTTGGTTAGCCTTTTTTCTTTTATTAGTAGTTTGCATTAGCTTTTTTGGGATCAATCCTATTTTAGAGGCATTAAAAGTAGAGGCCTTTCCAAAGGAGGTTATGGAGAGTGTTTTTGCTGATAGATTTTCAGCCTGGCATGGAATTGCAAGTGTTGCTTATTTAATTGAATGTATTTTAGGGTTATTCTTACTATTAAAAACTAGATAGTTAGGGAAGTAATATTTTTGATGGCTCACTGGCTTTAAAAATTACAATTTGCATACCAATCTGATTGATTGCTTGCCCATTAATTTTTTTACATATTTCATCAAGCATAAGCTTTCTCTTATTTCTATCTTTTTCTTGTAACTTAATTTTAATTAACTCGTGAGCTTTTATACTTATTTGTATTTCATTAATAACAGAATCTGTTAGCCCTTTATGACCGATTTGTACGACTGGGTTAAGTGAATGGGATAGTCCCTTTAAGTGAGAAATTTGCTTTGAATTTAACATCATGAATTAATAGTTTATTTAATTTTTAGGCGTAGTTTATCAGATGAGTAAAGCTAACAATAGTAAAAACTGGATTAAAGAGCACGTTAAAGATCCATTTGTTATTCAAGCGCAAAAAGATGGGTATCGTTCAAGGGCTGCTTATAAGTTAATCGAAATTGAAAAAAAGTATCGAATTATTAAATCAGGTAGTACGGCAGTTGATCTTGGAGCAGCGCCTGGAGGATGGTCACAAGTGTTATCAAAAAAAATAGGGGGGAATGGGAAGGTTGTGGCTGTAGATTTATTAGAGATGCCGCCTATTAAAAATATAGATTTTATTCAGGGTGATTTCGAGGATGAGGCAGTATTACAAAATGTTGAAGATAAACTAAAAAATATGCCTGTAGACCTTGTAATTTCAGATATGGCCCCCAATATTAGTGGTATAAAATTGGTTGATCAACAAAGAGCTATTTATCTTAATGAGCTGGCTTTAGAATTCGCTAAAAATCATTTGAAACAAAATGGGTTTTTTCTGGTCAAGAGTTTTGTAGGTGCTGATTTTGAAGAGTATGTTAAAAATTTAAGATTAAATTTTAAAAAAGTTTTTAAAATTAAGCCAGATTCATCTAGAAGTAGAAGCTCAGAAATTTTTTTGTTGGGGTATGAGTTCTTGTGAGAACCTAAAATTACAGTTTTAATTTATAAATTAGTTATAATGAAACCTACTAATTAATCTTTTATTTATAAGGCCAAACATTGAATAAAAACATTCTAAAGAGTATCGGTATTTGGATAGCGATTGGCATCATAATGATGACCATTTTTAATCAATTTTCTTCCTCATCTAGATTGGAAAATAAGCTTGTCTATTCTCAATTCATGGATCAAGTTAAATCAGGAAATATTGCTAAAGTAAGAATTGATGGACAAAACATTACCGGAACAACTAATAATGGTAAAAAATTCTCAACTTATGCACCGACAGACCCATGGCTTGTTTCTGATTTACTAAAAAATGGTGTTGTTGTTGAAGCTAAGCCTGAAGAAGAGCAATCGTTTTTGATGAGTATATTTATTTCGTGGTTCCCAATGATTTTATTGGTGGGCGTATGGATATTCTTTATGAAACAAATGCAAGGTGGCTCGAAAGGTGGGGGGCCATTTTCATTTGGCAAGAGTAAAGCTAGGCAGTTAGATCAAACTTCAAACAAAACTACATTTAAGGATGTTGCTGGTTGTGATGAGGCTAAAGAAGAAGTAGCTGAAATGGTTGACTTCTTGAAAGACCCGGCCAAATTTCATAAATTAGGAGGAAGAATTCCGAGGGGTGTTCTTCTTGTAGGCCCTCCAGGGACAGGTAAAACTTTATTAGCTCGTGCAGTTGCTGGTGAAGCAAAGGTACCATTTTTTACCATATCAGGTTCTGATTTTGTTGAAATGTTTGTAGGTGTAGGTGCTGCAAGAGTAAGAGATATGTTCGAGCAAGCCAAGAAGAGTTCGCCATGCATAATCTTTATTGATGAGATTGATGCGGTTGGAAGAACTAGGGGTGCTGGGACTGGAGGTGGGAATGATGAAAGAGAACAAACACTTAATCAATTGCTTGTAGAGCTTGATGGCTTTGAGCCCAGCTCAGGTGTAATTGTTGTTGCTGCAACTAACCGTGCTGATGTTTTAGATAAAGCTCTACTTAGGCCTGGGCGCTTTGATAGACAGATTATGGTTGGATTACCTGATATTAAAGGTCGAGAAGAAATTCTTCACGTACACATGAGAAAGATCCCAATTGATAATGATGTGAAGGCTGATATTTTAGCGCGAGGAACGCCCGGTTTCTCAGGTGCGGATTTAGCTAACTTAGTTAATGAGGCTGCTCTTTTTGCTGGGAGAGGGAATAAATCAATTGTTGATATGGAAGATTTTGAACAAGCAAAAGATAAAATTTATATGGGGCCTGAAAGAAAGTCATTAGTAATGCGCGAAGAAGAGAGGATGAATACTGCCTATCATGAATCAGGACATGCGGTTGTGGCGAAGTTGTTGCCCAATGCAGACCCAGTACATAAAGTAACAATCATGCCTAGAGGTTATGCTCTTGGCCTAACTTGGCAGTTACCTGAATTTGATAGGTTTAGTAATTTTAAAACCAAGATGCTAGAAGAAATATCAATCTTATTTGGTGGCCGTATTGCTGAAGAGGTATTTATGAAGCAAATGTCCACTGGCGCAGGAAATGACTTTGAAAGAGCGACAAAGCTTGCGAGAGATATGGTCACTAAATATGGTATGTCAGATAAGCTTGGAACAATGGTTTATGCTGACGAAAACCAAGAATCTTTTTTTGGTGCCCCAAAAGCAATTTCACAAGCAACACAACAGTTGGTTGATGCTGAAATAAAATCGATTCTAGATGAGCAATATTCAATTGCTCGAAAGCTATTAGAAAAAAATAAAAAGAAAGTTAAGGCAATGGCAAAAGCGTTACTTGAATATGAAACAATTGATAGTGATCAGATTGATGATGTGATGGCAGGAAAAAAAGTAAGAGCTCCTAAGCCCTCAAAATCATCTACTGATAACAAGACGCCACCATCTGGTAAAGCCACAGCAACATCTATTAAGCCACAACCTACAGTCAAATCTAGATAAATAAAAGGAGGCTTTGCCTCCTTTTATTTTTTTTATGAATAAAATTTCTCAGTTACTCAAAGCAGATAAAAAACCTTTAATTATGGGGGTATTAAATTTAACTCCTGACTCTTTTTCTGATGGGGGTAAATATAATCAATTAAAGGCAGCTCTTAAGCATGTTGAAGATATGATTGAAGATGGCGCCGACATTATAGATATTGGAGCTGAATCCTCACGTCCAGGCGCCGAGGTTATTTCTGTAAATGATGAACGAGATAGATTAGAGTCGATTTTAAAAGAAATTAAAAAATATTTTAATGTTCCTATATCAATAGATACATATAAACCAGAAATCATGAGGCTGTCTATTGATTATGGAGCTGATATGATTAATGATATATATGCTTTGCAAAAACCAGGGGCTATTGAAGTCATATTAAATTCAAATGTACTCGTTTGTTTGATGCATATGCAAAATTCTCCACAGAATATGCAAAATTCACCATCTTATAAAAACATAGCGACAGAAGTAGAGTCTTTTTTTGAGTCTCGAGTTTCTGAGTGTAATAAGGCAGGCATTAACAATCAAAGAATTATGTTGGACCTTGGTTTTGGTTTCGGAAAAACATTTACTCACAATATTGATTTATTTAAAAAAATTAATCATTTTACAAAATTATCTTTTCCAATTTTGATTGGTGTTTCAAGGAAATCGATGGTAAAAGAAATGGTAGGGGATGGAGAAAATGCTATTATTCAAGCAAGTGTTTTACTTGCTAGCTTAGCGACTCAACAGGGAGCAAGGATTTTGAGGGTTCATGATATTAAAGAAACATATAATGCTATTTCCGTTCTTCAAGCTTTATAAGGGAGTTTTGTGAAAAAAAAATATTTTGGCACTGATGGTATTAGGGGGAAAGTAGGAAGTTTACCGATTACTCCTGAATTTTTTGTAAAACTGGGCCACGCTGCTGGGATTGTATTATCCCGAAGAAATAAGCGAGGTCAAAAGCCATCAGTTGTTATTGGAAAAGATACACGTATCTCAGGTTATATGCTTGAATCCGCTCTAGAGGCTGGATTTTCAAGTGCTGGGGTAAATGTTTTTTTAACAGGGCCAATCCCAACGCCAGCCATAGCTTACCTTACACGTTCGCGTAAAGCTGATTTTGGAGTCATTATTTCAGCTTCTCATAACCCCTATGATGATAATGGGGTTAAATTTTTTTCATCTAAAGGCCTGAAGTTATCAGATGAAATTGAGTGTGAAATTGAGTCGTTGATTGATCAAAAAATGGAAATAGTTTTATCTAATAAACTTGGTAAAGCTCAAAGAGCGGAAAATTATGTAAAGCAATACATCGAATTTTGTGAAAATACTTTCTCAAGAGGATTAACTTTAAAAGGGCTAACTATTGTTTTAGATTGTGCTAACGGCGCAACCTATCATATTGCCCCTACTATTTTTTCTGCTCTTGGAGCTAATATCATTGTGGTTAATGATAAGCCGAACGGTCTAAATATTAATAAAAAAGCAGGATCTATACACCCTAAGAATTTACAAAGCGCAGTAGTTTCTCATAATGCTGATATGGGAATTGCTTTTGATGGGGATGGCGATCGTGTCATTATGGTCGACCAAAATGGCACCTTAGTAGATGGTGATCAATTACTTTATTTAATAGCTCAATTTTACATTAAAGAAGGATATAAATTTGGCGGTGTTGTGGGTACCCATATGACAAATCTAGCTTTCGAGGAGAGATGTAAAATGCAATCCATTCCTTTTGTGAGAACAAATGTTGGCGATCGTTATGTTTCAGCGGAGCTTGATAGAAGAAATTGGCTCTTAGGAGGTGAGGGCTCCGGACATATCATAGTTAAGAATTTACACACCACTGGAGATGGCATAATCTCAGCATTGCAGGTTTTGTCATTTTTAGTAAAAAATAAGAGAAGCCTAAAGGATGCTCTTGAAGAAATAAAACTTTATCCTCAGATTTTAATCAACATACCTACAGAAAATAAAGTCAATTTAAAATCTAGAGTTGTTAAGGATGCAATTAAGGAATCAGAGAGTATTATGAAAGGTATGGGAAGAGTGTTAATTCGTGCTTCTGGGACTCAACCTTTAGTTAGGGTTATGACAGAAGGGCCTGCGCGCGCAGAGGTATCAAAAGCTGCGAAATTACTTACTAAAACAATAGAAGGGTTAATTTAACAGTTAACCAAACTTACCAGTAATATAGTCCTCTGTTTCTTTTTTTCTTGGATTAGTAAACACCTTATTTGTCTTATCATGCTCCACCAATTCTCCAAGATACATATAGGCAGTGTAATCTGAAATTCTTGCTGCTTGTTGCATATTATGAGTCACAATCAAAATTGATAATTTTTCTTTCAATCCAGCCATTAATTCTTCAATATTCATAGTTGCTATTGGATCAAGTGCTGAAGTGGGTTCATCGAATAGCATAATTTCAGGGTCTGTTGCCAACGCTCTGGCGATGCATAATCTTTGCTGCTGCCCTCCCGAAAGATTAAACGCTAGATCATAAAGACGTTTTTTTACTTCATCCCATAAAGACGCTCCCTTAAGCGCTTCTTCGACTTTATCATCAAGCACTCTTTTATTTTTTTCACCACGAACCCTTAACCCATAAGCAACATTTTCATATATTGATTTAGGAAATGGATTTGGTTTTTGAAACACCATGCTGATTCTCATCCTAACTTCTATAGGGTCGACGCGTTTATCTAATATATTTGTATTGTCTGGGTGAAGAATAATTTCACCATCATATTTATTGCCGGGATACAGATCATGCATACGATTAAAGCATCTTAAGAAAGTTGATTTGCCACAGCCTGAGGGGCCAATTAGAGCGGTTATCTTATTCTCATAAACGGGTAGATTTATATTTTTAAGTGCCTGGGTTCCATCCGCATAAGAGAAATTAAGTGCATTAGATTCTGCTTTGATAATTTCTTTTGGATGCTTTCTTTTTTTATCTACCATTTAATTTTCTTCCTGATGTTATATCGAATTTTAATTGCTAGCCCATTCATTAACAATGTTAATAAAATTATGATTGCACCGGTCGCAGCTGCATTTACATGAAATGCCATCTGAGGCCTTGATATCCAATTAAACATTTGAATAGGAAGAACAGTAAAACCTGCTTCTAACCATTCAAAATTTATGAAAGGGGGTTCTAAGCCTACAGGGCTTGGGGGTAAAAAAGCAATAAATGTTAAAGCACCTATTGTAATAACCGGCGCAGTTTCCCCGATGGCACGAGCCATACCTATAATTACGCCAGTAAGTATACCGCCATATGAATATTGGATAACGTGATGCAATGAAACTTGCCATTTTGTTGCACCAACTGCATAAGCAGCTTCTCTAATGTGAATGGGGATAGCTCTGATTGCTTCTCGGGTCGCCACAATAACAATTGGTAACATTAATAATGCCAATGTTAACCCAGCCGTCAAAATAGTCTGACCGAGTCCGAAGCCGTAAACAAATAAACCAAGCGCTAAAAGACCATAGATTATCGAAGGAACTCCCGCTAAATTTGTGACATTAATTTCAATTAAATCAGAAAACCAATTTTTTTTAGCATATTCTTCAAGGTAAACTCCCGCAGCAATCCCTAAGGGAACAGCTGCAAAAAAGGTAACAATAAGGACTAGTGCTGACCCTACCCAGGCAGATAAAATACCTGCAGCCGTTGCTCTTCTTGAGGGAAAATTTGTCAAAAAATCTAAATTGAATCGAGGATAACCATCAAAAACAAGATCTAAAAATAAAACTAATAAAGTGATGGTTAAAGAAATGATAATAAACATCCCAACACCAGCAAATATATGGTCATGTCTTTTATGCTTTGTTATTAATGACCTTATTCGGGTTAGATTATTTTTTATTTCAGCTTTTTTATCATTAACCATTAATTTAATATCTCTCAGCAAATTTCTTACGAACAGCATGTCCTATAATGTTAAACATTAAGGTCATAAGAAGTAATGTTAAACCAGCAGCAAAAATACTTTGATAACCAATTCCTCCATGCTCTAAATCTCCAAGGGCTACCGACACAATATAGGCGGTAATGGTCGCGGCACTTTCAACAGGGTTAAATGTAAAGTTAGGTTGTTGCCCTGCAGCAATAGCTACAATCATAGTCTCACCGACAGCGCGACTGATTGCTAAAATATAAGCAGCAATGATTCCTGAGATAGCCGCTGGTGTAATGACTTTTATTGCTGTTTGAAATCTTGTTGCTCCCATCGCGTAAGCACCTTCTCGCATTGCCATGGGAACAGCTCGCATCGCATCTTCAGCAACTGATGCAATATACGGTACGATCATTATTCCCATTACGATACCAGGTCCTAGCATATTAAATGTCGTCAGGTCGGGGTAAATTTTTTGTAAGAGTGGTGTGACTAACATAAGCGCAAAATAGCCAAATACAACAGTTGGAACTCCAACTAACAATTCTAAAACAGGCTTAATTGTTTCCCTGACTTTATGTGTTGCAAACTCCGATAAATAAATTGCAGTAATTGTGCCCAAAGGAACTGCTACTAACAAAGCAATAAAGGTTGTTGTTAGAGTTCCTGAAACGAGCGCCATAATGCCATAATGTTTAATTGAGTAGTTTGGAGTCCAAACGGTATCAGTTAGAAAATCATAAAGGCTTACATGTTGAAAAAATGGAATAGCCTCTGAGACTAGAACATAAATAATAGCAAGGGTAATAAAGATAGCAAAAATACCTGAACACAGCAGACCAAACTCGATGCATCTTTCGAGAATATTGCGACGTAAATTTTTCGCGAGCCGAGGGCTAACTTCTGGATTTTCTAATTTTGCCATAGTTGGAAATTTGATAATGCCAAATTTTTTTGCTTATTCAAATGATACTCAATTTTGATAAATAAATGAAAACAATTTCATGAAAAAGCTAGTTTTTATTAAATCATAAAAAAGGGCAGTTAAGCTGCCCCTTTTTTAAAAAAAGCAAATTAGAATTAGTTATTAGCTGCTGATAACTCTAATATCTCTTTTACGGATAAACCAATCTTTGGCTCTTTATAGGCTGAACCTGTTTGAAGTGTTTTATAGTGGTTAGTAATAGCTGCATATTCTTCCTTACTAAATGGAACATACCCCACCTCTTTTGAAAGTTCTGCTGCATACTTTAAATAAAACTCGACAAATTTTTTGACGTTTGGGTCTGATTTTACTTTTTCTGCATTTAAGTATATAAATAATGGCCTTGAAAGCGGGTTATATGAACCATTCATTATTGTTTTAAGGCTCGGAAGTACAAAATTACCTGTTGAATTCTTAATCGCCACCGCGCTAAGTAAATTTTTATTTTCCTCATAGTATGCCAAGCCAAAATAGGCAATACCCCCCTTATCACCCGAGACGCCTTTCACTAGTACATTATCATCCTCTGAAGCTGTAAAGTCACCTCTGATCGCTTTTGATTCCTCGATAACTGCTTCTGTAAAATAATCAAAAGTACCCGAATCTGCCCCTGGCCCATAAAGCCTTAAAGGCTTATCAGGCCATCCAGCTCTAATTTGATTCCATTTCATGATTTTTCCTTGAGCCGCTGGTTCCCACATTTTCTTGAGTTCTGACAGGGTCATCTCTTTTGCCCAGTCATTTTTCTTATTTATAACCACACTGAGCGCATCATATGCAATTGGAAGTTCAATGAATTTAATCCCAGATTCTTTGCACCTCTTAATTTCATTTAATTTTATTGGTCTTGAGGCATTTGAAACGGCTGTCTCACCACGACAAAACTTTTTAAAACCGCCACCTGTTCCTGAAACACCGACGGTTACTTTTATACGCGTTGCTATTTGAAATTCTTCAGCAACTGCCTCAGTAATTGGATAAACTGTGCTTGACCCATCAATTTTAACAATATCATTGGCTGCTATTGACGATGTTGATAACATTCCTAAGGATACAAAGGTAGCAATGCTAATTTGTTTCAGTTTTGGTCGGTTCATGTATTTTTAAGCTCCTATTTTAATAAGGGTTTTACTATAATATCTTTTTTAGATATCTAATAGATTAGACTAATTAAATGACACTTTTATGACAAATTTACTTTTGATAAAAAGGGTTATAATGCTCATCATATAGCAGAAATAGAAAGGCAATCATAAAAAGAATGGAACAAGACGAATTACAAATCCTAACCCAGCAAATTCAAGCCATAAATATAAAATTTAAAACATTACGGGGGTATCTTTGACTTAGAAGCAAAGTCAAAAAGAATTGCTGAGCTTGAGGGGCTTCAACAAGATCCAAATACTTGGTCAGATCGTGCATTAAATGAAAAAATTGGTAAAGAAAAGCGTGGTCTTGAGAATATAGTCAATCAGGCTGAAGAGCTCACCCATCAGATAAAAGATAATCAAGAATTATTTGATTTAGCTAAGGAAGAGGGTGATAAAGAAACACTTAAAACTATTCAGACAGATACAGAAAAAATTTCAAAACTTGTTGATGATGTTGAATTTAAACGAATGTTTTCAAATCCAATGGATCCAAACAATTGCTTCATTGATTTCCAGTCAGGAAGTGGCGGCACTGAGGCGCAGGACTGGGCAAACATGCTTCTTAGAATGTATGTCAGGTATGCAGAGCAGAAATCATTTAAGGTTGAAGTTCTAGAGTTATCGGATGGCGAAGTGGCAGGGATTAAGGGTGCATCTATTAAAATTTCAGGTGATTTTGCTTACGGGTATTTTAGGACAGAATCTGGGATCCACCGTTTGGTTAGGAAGTCTCCATTTGATTCGGGAAGCCGAAGACACACTTCATTTGCCGGAGTTAATGTTTACCCTGAAATAGATGATTCAATTGACATCGAAATTAATCCTGCTGACCTACGCATAGACACTTATCGTGCCTCTGGTGCTGGGGGCCAACATATTAATAAAACAGATTCTGCTGTTAGAATTACACATGTTCCGTCTAACACTGTTGTACAGTGTCAAAATGATCGATCGCAACATAGGAATAAGGCCGAAGCAATGAACATGCTAAAAGCCCAGCTTTATGCGATTGAATTGAACAAAAGAAATGAAGAGAAGCAGGCTGTGGAAGATGCTAAAAGTGATATTGGGTGGGGGCATCAGATACGAAGTTATGTGTTAGATCAGTCTAGAATAAAAGATTTAAGAACGGGTATAGAAGTTGGAAATACGCAGGGGGTGCTAGACGGTGACCTAGATCCCTTTATTAGTGAAAGTTTAAAGCAAGGGGTATAAGTTGAGCAAAGATTTTAATCAAAATGATGAACCTGTAGTTGATGAAAACTCAATAATTTCTGAGAGAAGAAATAAGCTTAAAGAATTGAGAGAATTAGGTGTAGCTTTCCCAAATCAGTTCAAACCTAAAAATTTATCATCTGAATTACACCAAAATTATGATGGTGATGACAAAGAAACGCTTGAGAGTAAAGGGGTTGAGGTATCAGTTTCTGGCAGGATGATGTTAAAGCGAGTGATGGGCAAGGCGAGTTTTGCAACCATTCAAGACAATAAAGGAAGAATACAACTTTATGTAGCGAGAGATTTAGTCAACTCGGATGCTAATCCAGAACTTTATTCTCAATTTAAGAAATGGGATTTGGGAGATATTATTGGTGCTAAGGGAAAGTTATTTAAAACGAGAACAAATGAATTAACAGTCGAGGTCACTGAAATTACTTTACTAACAAAATCAATTCGCCCTTTACCTGAAAAATTTCATGGATTGTCTGATCAAGAAACAAAATACAGGCAAAGATATGTTGATCTTATTGTTAACGAAGATACAAAAAAAACATTTTTAAATCGATCAAAAATTATCTCTAATATGCGAAATTTTATGGAAGAACATGAATTTTTAGAGGTTGAAACACCAATGCTACATCCTATACCTGGAGGAGCGACGGCTAGACCATTTGAAACACATCATAACGCACTCGATATGGATATGTATTTGAGAATTGCACCCGAGCTATATCTCAAAAGATTAGTGGTAGGGGGTTTTGATCGTGTGTTTGAAATTAATCGTAATTTTAGAAATGAAGGTTTGAGCGTAAGACATAATCCTGAATTTACTATGATGGAATTTTATGCCGCCTATACGGAATATAAATGGTTAATGAATTTTACTGAAGATTGCATTAGGGATGTGGCTAAGAAAATATTAGGAACATTAAAAGTAAAATATCAAGAAAAAACAATCGACTTTGAAAAACCATTTGAGAGGCTTACGCTAGTTGAGGCAGTCATGAAATATTCAAAACAATTTACCAAAGACCAGCTTAATGATGCAGATTTTATTAAGTCTCATCTTTCAAGCAATGGAGAAAATTTACCTGACAACCTAGGATTAGGCGCATATCAATTGGCCTTATTTGAATTAGAGGCTGAAGCTAAACTATGGGACCCAACCTATATTATTGATTACCCAACAGAAGTATCACCACTAGCGAGAGCTTCTGATACAAATAAGGCTATTACTGAGCGTTTTGAGCTATTTATTGCAGGGAGAGAAATTGCAAATGGTTTTTCAGAGCTAAATGATGCAGAAGATCAGGCTAATCGGTTCCAAATGCAAGTGGCCGCAAAAGATGCTGGCGATGAGGAAGCAATGTACTACGATGCTGATTTTATTAGAGCTTTAGAATACGGGCTCCCACCAACGGGAGGCTGTGGAATTGGTATTGATCGCTTGGTGATGTTATTAACTGATAGCCCAAGTATTAGGGATGTTATCTTATTCCCACACATGAGAGCTGAGTAGTATGAGCATATTAAAAAAAATAAATCGCGAAAATCTTTCACCAAAAGAGGCTTTAGAAATTTTAGTGGAAGGAAATCAGCGTTTTATCAATGATGTGAAGCGTGATCAAAATTTATCATTAGTTCGTGAGGAGCTAAAAGAAAAACAACAACCTTTTGCTGCTGTATTAGGCTGTAGCGACTCAAGAACGTCGCTCGAGTTAATTTTTGACCAAAGCTTAGGGGATATTTTTAGTGTACGTTTAGCAGGAAATGTTGCCTGTAGAAAAGCGATTGGAAGTTTAGAGTATTCATGTAAATATCTTGGTTCAAAAATTATTGTTGTGATGGGGCATTCAAATTGTGGCGCGGTTAAAGCAGCTTGCGATAATTTTAAAGAAGGTAATATCGAAGAAATCACGAAGCTTTTACAACCTGCGGTATCTGATGAAAAAACAATACCAGACTCTGAACGAAACTCAGAAAATAGTGACTTTGTTTCAAGGGTTTGTTTTTTGAATGTTCAAAAACAAATGGAAGTTATTGTTAATCAGAGTGATATTGTCAAAGATCTTCTTCAAAAAAAACAAATCGGTATTATTGGTGGCGTATACAGCCTAACCTCTGGTTTGGTTGAATTTGATCATCAAAATGCTATTTTTTCTTAGCTTTTTCTACCACCTCACCATTTAAAAAAAAATCTTAACCACCCAACTGTTTTAGTTTTTGTCATATAAGTGTCATAAAGAAATTTAATAATTCTCTTGTTGCAAATAGATTATTTTTATTTGCAAATGTTTTTAATAAGAAAACGGAGAATTGATAAGATGAAAAAAAAGTTAATTTACACACTGGCAGCAATACTAATAGGCTTTTCAACTTCTATTTTTGCAGACTCAACAGAAGGTTTAGTAAATGCTTTAGTTGCTAAGGGGATTTTAACTGAGGATGAAGCTAGCCTCCTTATAAAGAAAAATACAGGTGAAAGTAAAGCGAGAGACCAAAAAGTTAAAAGTAAGTTATCAATTAGTAAATACCTTGATGATGCACAGCTCTATGGTGAAATTAGAGTAAGGCAAGAGTGGAGAAGTGCAGATCAATTTGGTACGCCAGGTTCTATTGATAGAAGCAGGCAGCGCTATAAAATTACGTTAGGCATTAAAACACAAATCGCTAATGACTGGTTTACAGATCTTGCACTTTCTATGGGCTCTAGAGGCAGGTCTGATAATGCAACATTGGGTGGCGGTGGATATGCAGAATCAAAAGAAGAACTTTTTGTAAAACGTGCAATGGTCGGTTGGGCACCGACAGATTGGTTAAAATTACAAGCAGGCCGAATTAAGAACCCTTTGTATACAAAATCGATGATCTGGGATAAGGATTTAACTTGGGATGGTTTCTCATGGGGTACTAAATACAAAATGAGTAAGCAAACTACCATCTCTACTACCGGTGGCGTCAATACAATGCAGGGGGATGATAGTCAGAGTACAGCTGGCGTAGACACAGATTCTCAATATATGATTTCAGCGCAAGTTATTGGTAAGCACAAGTTTGATGCAAAATCTGGCCCATCAATTAAAGTGGGTTTAACTCATACCATGTATACAAATGATGATGATGGCGGGTTGGTTTTTGATCCAACAGCACAAGGCACTGATGCTCAAACCTACATCAATGATCTTTCATTAATTGAAGTGCCTGCTGATTATAAGATGATGGTCAAACCGGGTTTAGGAATGACAGTATTTGGTGATTATGCTTATAACTTAAAGGGTGATGACAGAAGAAAAGCTTGGGTTAATGAAACTCCAGGAAATAATGGAGGGGCAGGTGATGGCTCAGCCTTTATGCTAGGTATCGGCTTTGGTTCTTATAAAGATTTCATAGCCTTAGATAAGGGTAAGCAGAAAAAAGGAGATTGGAAAGGAAACATATGGTATCAAGAGGTTGGGACTTATTCTGTTGACCCAAATCTTGTTGATTCTGATGTCTTTGACTCAAAAGTTAACCTTAAAGGGATTGCATTTAAAGGCCAATACATGATTGAAGATAATGTTAAATTTAATGTTGCTTATGCTCATGGTGAGATTAATGATGAATCTGTTGGCTGTACCCCAGGTGTTGCTGGCGACACTGCAATGTGTATAGATTCGATGGATTTACTTCAGCTAGATGTAACCTATAAATTCTAGGTTATTTATACTACCGTTTTCTTGGAAAAAACCTACTTCGGTGGGTTTTTTATTCTTTAGCTAAATTAATTGTGTATTTAGGTATTTCAATTGTGATGTCTTGATTTTTTACTTTTGCTTGGCAGGATAGTCTCGATGTCGGCTCTAATCCCCATGCCTTATCTAGCATGTCTTCTTCTTCTTCTTCAGATTCATTAAGTGAAGAAAAACCTTCCTTAATTACAACATGGCATGTGGTGCATGCACAAACTTGGTCACAAGCATGCTCAATATCTATATGATTTTTTAATAAAACATTACAAATTGATTCACCCTCTTTAGCCTCTAAGACATCACCGTCTGGACAGAGCTTATGGGGAAGAACAATAATTTTTGGCATCTTAAAATTCCAATTTGTTAATAGATTTGCCTGTTAAGGCTTTTTGAATAGATCGATCCATTCGCTTGGCTGCAAAAGATTCACTTTGTAAATTTAATTTTTTAGTAGCTTCTTTAATTTTATCGTTATTTGAAGATTTGAGTGAGTCAATTAATTCACTCAGATCATTTTTGATTGAAGTTAATTCAGACTCTGAAAGTAGATCTTTATCTGTGTCGAGAGCTTTTTGAGTTAATTCAATTAATTGATTAGCTTCCACCTTTGTTTCTGCAAGCGCTCTGGAGGCTTTATCCTCCTCAGCTAAATCGTAAGAAGATTGAAGCATGGCTTTGATTTTATCTTCTGATAAACCATAACTTGGTTTTACTTCTATTGTAGCCCTTGCATTAGTTGTAGTTTCTTCTGCAGAAACTGATAATAAACCATCTGTATCTACATGAAATGTGACTTTAATTTTTGCTGCCCCCGCCACCATAGGAGGGATTTTTTTTAAGGTAAATTTTGCTAAAGAACGACAATCATCAACCAATTCTCTTTCACCTTGAACAACATGAATAATCATAGCAGTTTGGCCATCTTTATAAGTTGTAAACTCTTGAGCCATCGCGACGGGTAATGTTGTGTTTCTTGGAATAATTCTCTCGACAATACTTCCTATAGTTTCAATACCCAAAGAAAGAGGAGTTACATCAAGCAAAAGAAGATCTTCTTGTCCATTGCCTGCTAAAATATTTGCTTGCGTAGCTGCGCCCAATGCAACTACTTCATCGGGGTTAAGATCATTATGCAACTCTTGTTTGAACAAGTTTTTAACAGCTTCTTGGATGCATGGCATTCGAGTTGAACCCCCAACCATGATAACCCCATCAATTTGTTCATTATTAAGTTTAGCATCATGTAAAGCACTTTTAGTTGCTTTAAGTGTTTGATTAATTAAACCTTTTACTAGAATTTTAAATTGCTCTTGTGTAAAAGTTTCTTTAATTTCTATACCACTAATTTTCTTTAAAACTTCAACCTCTTTTTTAATAGATAGTGATTCCTTTATTTCTCTAGCCAGAATTGAGACTATGCTTTGAATCTCTATATCCGTAATGTTTAGTTTATATTTATCATTTAAAAAATTTACTATTGCCTGATCAAAATCGTCACCACCCAGATTTGCATCTCCATGAGTTGCTAAAACCTCAAATAAGCCTTTAGATAAATTTAAAATAGAAACATCAAAAGTACCTCCACCTAAATCAAAAACAACAAAGCACCCCCTAGGTTTTTTATCCAACCCATAAGCAACTGCTGCTGCAGTAGGCTCATTAATTAGTCGTAAAACATTTAACCCTGCTAATGTACAAGCATCTTTTGTGGCTTGTCTTTGAGCATCATCAAAATATGCGGGAACGGTAACCACAGAACCCATAAGCTCACCACATAATTTATTTTCAGCAACAATTTTTAGAGTCTTTAAAATTTCAGCAGAAACCTCTATAGGGTTTTTTATCCCCATAGATGTTTTAATATTTATAACCCCATCGCCATCAGCTAAATTAAGAGGAAAATGATCTTTATTTACATCATTAATTGTTTTACCAATTAGTCTTTTAACTGATGAAATTGTGTTTTCAGCATCTTTACCAAGATGATTCTTAGCATCCTTACCTACTAGAATTTTATCTTTTGAATAGTGAACAACCGAGGGGAGTAAGTTTGAGCCATCTATTTGTTTCAATATAGTTGGGCTTCCACTAATTACAGAAGCAACAAGGGAATTGGTAGTTCCTAAATCAATACCAACAACCCTTCTATGCTGGTGGGGCATTGTACTTTTACCGGGCTCTGATATTTGAAGGAGTGCCATCTATTTAATTAAGAGATATGTTAATTTTATTAAGTAGTTTTTCAACAAAATGAAGCTTATCTATCGTGATAGCAGCCTCGTCCCAATCTTGGTTGATATCTATTTGTGTTTCAAGCAATAAAGAATATTGCTCATATTCTTTATTGATAATAAATTTGAATTTATTCAATTCATTTTTATTTTCCGAAATGGTGTCAAGGTGTTCTTCCCATTCCATTTGTTGCATTAAAAAATCAGGAGGCAGGGGAATTTTCTTCAAAGATTTATGAAGAGACAAAATATACTTAGCTCTTTTGATTGGTGATTTCAATGCCTGATAAGCATCATTAATTTGTGTGGACTTTATCATAGACTGAATTTTTTCACTTTCTGTTGCCATCGCAAACCTATCTGGATGTATTTCTTTTTGTATAGTCCGATAGTTTTCTTGCAATTTCTCTAAATTTATTTGAAATTTTTCTGGAAGATTAAATAATTCAAAGTAATTTTGGGTCAAACTGTAAAACTTTCTCCACAACCACAACTATCTTTAACATTCGGGTTGTTAAATTGAAATCCTTCGTTTAAGCCCTCTTTAACGAAGTCTAATTCAGTTCCATCTATATAAACTAAACTTTTTGGATCAACTAGAATTTTAATTCCATGACTTTCAAAAACTTGATCATCAGGGCTGGTCTCATCAACAAATTCTAAAACATATGCCATACCAGAACAGCCAGTCGTTTTAACTCCAAATTTCAAGCCCACCCCTTTGCCTCTTGACTTCAAGTAGCTCTTAGCTCTTTTAGCAGCTCTTTCTGTTAATGAAATTGCCATCTTATTTTTGTTTAGATTTCAAATCTTTAACTGCTGCCTTAATAGCGTCTTCAGCTAATACAGAGCAATGAATTTTAACAGGGGGTAGTGCTAGCTCTTCCGCTATAGCAGAATTTTTAATTTCTGCGGCTTGATCTAGTGATTTTCCTTTTAGCCATTCTGTCACAAGTGAGCTTGAAGCTATTGCTGAGCCACAACCATAGGTTTTAAATTTTGCATCTTCTATGATTCCATTACTGCCCATTTTAATTTGTAATTTCATTACATCACCACAAGCAGGGGCTCCTACCATTCCTGTTCCAACATTTGAATCATTTTTATCAAATGACCCAACATTTCTTGGATTTTCGTAATGATCTAAAACTTTGTCGCTATACGCCATAAAAACTCTCCAAAAAAATATTAATTAATGTTCAGCCCATTCCACTTTTTCAAGATCAACCCCATCCTTATACATTTCCCATAAAGGTGATAACTCTCTTAATTTACCAATTTTTTCTTTTAATAATGCTATTGTAAACTCAACATCAGATTCAGTGGTAAATCTTCCAATGGAGAAACGAATAGAGCTGTGCGCAAGCTCATCTGAACGCCCTAATGCCCTTAGAACATAGCTAGGCTCTAAGCTTGCTGAGGTACATGCTGATCCGCTTGAAACAGCAATATCTTTAATTGCCATTATTAAGGACTCGCCTTCAACATAGTTAAAACTTATATTCAAATTATGTGGCACTCTTTTTTCAAGATCACCATTAACATAAGTTTCCTCAATTTCTGTTAGACCTTTGAGAAGTTTTGTTTGTAAGTTTTTGATTCGATTATTTTCTTCATCCATTTCTTCTCTTGCGATTCTAAAAGCCTCACCCATTCCAACAATTTGGTGCGGGGCTAAAGTTCCTGAGCGCATACCTCGTTCATGCCCGCCTCCATGAATTTGAGGTTCAATACGGATTCGTGGTTTTCGCCTAACATACAGTGCACCCACTCCTTTTGGACCATAAGTTTTATGTGCAGAAAAACTCATAAGGTCAACTGGTAATTTTTCTAAATCAATTTTAACTTTTCCTGTTGCTTGTGCTGCATCAACATGAAAAATTACATTATTTTCACGGCATATATTTCCAATGGCTGTTATATCTTGTATCACGCCAATTTCATTGTTAACAAGCATTACTGAAACTAGCACGGTGTCAGGTCGAATAGTTGACTTAAATTTCTCAATATCAAGAAGGCCGTTGGGCTCAGGCTCAAGAAAGGTTGCTTCATAACCTACACGCTCACATTCTCTAACTGCATCAATTACAGCCTTGTGTTCGGTAGCAAGCGTAATAATATGTTTTCCTTTTTTAGAATAAAAATTACTTGCCCCTTTAATAGCTAGATTATTTGATTCTGTAGCTCCAGATGTCCAAACAATTTCTTTGGGATCGGCATTAACTAATAATGCAATTTCCCTCCTAGCATTCTCAACAGCCTTTTCAGCAGCCCATCCGTAAGGATGACTTCTTGATGCAGGGTTTCCAAAATCTTCAGTTATGTAAGGGATCATTTTTTTAGCAACACGAGGATCAACGGGAGTGGTTGCAGAGTAATCCATGTAAATTGGCATATCGTGTAACTTGTTTTTCATAATGTCCTTATCTTTAATTAAGCTGCAACAGCAGCCATTTGTCTTAATCTATCAACTTCATCTTTAAGTGTGTCAATGAAGCCATTAACTTCACCCTCAGTACTCTCCAAACCCAGACTAATTCTAAGGGCTCCTTGAGCTAAATCTAAATCAACACCCATCGACAAAAGAACGTGGCTTGGTTCAGAGCTATTGCTTGAGCAAGCCGAGCCGCTCGCAATGGCAAATCCTTTTCTATCAAGGGCTGTCAACAATGTTGAGCCATCAATATTTTTAAATGAAAAAAATGTTGTATTGCTTAATCTGTTACTATTTTCACAAAAAATAATTGCTCCGATAGCCAATAAAGCTTTTTCAAGAATCAATCTGAGTCGGCCAATATTTTCTTTAAATTCGACTAGGTTTTGACTTGAGCGTTCACAGGCTTTTCCAAACCCAATGATAGCGGCAATATTTTCTGTACCACTTCTCAAGCCTTTTTCTTGTCCACCTCCTTGCATGTATGGAATGATATCAATTTTTTTATTAACAATAAGGGCGGCAACACCCTGAGGGCCATAAATTTTATGGCTCGAAATAGTCATTGCATCAATATCAAGCGCTTCAAAATCTACTTTAATTTTACCTAATGCTTGAACAGCATCCGTATGGAATTGAATAGTATTTTTTTTAGACCAATCTGCAATTTCTGCAATATTCTGAATAACACCTGTCTCGTTATTTGCCATCATAACGGATAAGAATGTTAAAGATTTTTTTGTTTTATCTGAAATACTCGATACATTAAAAATACCATTTGAATCAACCGGAATTTCTGATATTTTATAACCCTGGCTGACCAATGATTTGATAGGCTCTGATATACAAGGGTGCTCAATAGAGCTATAACCAAAATGGGAATTACTGTAGGCCTTTGCAATACCATTGATAATTGTATTGTTTGATTCTGTTCCACTTGAAGTAAAGATAACTTGGGATGGATGTGCATTAACTGAAGCTGCTACTTTCTCTCTCGCTTCCTCTAAGGCAGTATGGGCTTTTCTGCCAAATGTATGATTTGAAGCAGGATTTCCTTGTTGAGAGGTTAAAAATGGTAACATTTCTTTCAAAACCTCCGGATGGAGAGCAGTGGTTGCATTGTTATCGAAATAAATCATTTTAATAAATTAAAAAAACCCCCACTCTATTTGAATCGACTTTATTTTTTTTGCCTGGAAGGGCGATAGGCTTTTTCTCCACTTTATTTTTTTGTGTTTTAACTAATTCATCTAAGGTCGTAGTATTTAAATAATTAAGAATTTTTGCATTTAGGGTTGTCCACAAATTATGAGTAATGCATTGATGTCCCTCATTACAATTTTCTGTTCCCCCACATTGGGTTGCATCAATTTTCTCATCGACTGATGAAATAATATTTTTGATACTGATAGTATTATGCTCTTTGGCAATAAAATAACCTCCACCAGGACCGCGAACGCTTTTAACTAACCCCTGTTTTCTTAATTTACCAAAGAGTTGTTCAAGATATGATAATGAAATAGATTGTCTTTTGCTTATTTCAGATAATTTAATTGGCTTATCTTTTTCGTTCAATGCTAAATCAAGCATCGCTGTCACAGCAAAACGCCCTTTGGTAGTTAATTTCATGTGCTCACTTCAAATTAATAAATAGAACTAGATTTTATAATACTTGACTAAATTAATCAAGATTAATTCTTTTTTTTATGATTTCTTGGATTGAGCTTCTATTGTCTTATTTTTTTTACTATTTAATGCTTCAATATCCCTTTCTTGTTTTGCAACTTTGTTAATAAGAGATTGGATTGATTTAACTATAGGATCATCCGCATCTTTTCCCACAGCATAAGGTCTAAAACTTGTAGCCTTTTTAGTTTCTTTGACTTCTCTTGCGGGAATTCCAACAACAGTTGCACCCTTTGCTACATCACTAACTACAACAGCATTAGAGCCTATTCTCGCGCCCTCCTTAATAGTGATGGGGCCCAAAACCTTTGCACCGGCCCCGATAACTACTTTATTTTCCAATGTGGGGTGCCTTTTGCCTTGTTTCCAAGATGTCCCTCCTAAAGTTACACCATGATATAGCGTGCAATCATCGCCAATTATTGAGGTTTCACCTATCACAACTCCCATCCCATGATCAATAAAACACCTTCTTCCAACTTGTGCCCCTGGGTGTATTTCAATTCCTGTTAGAAACCTTCCGACATGAGATAAAAATCTTCCGAGCCAGAAAAGTTTTAATAACCACAGCTTGTGTGAAAGCCTATGGATTAAAATTGCATGCACTCCTGGATATGTTGTTAGGATTTCTAAATAGGATCTAGCTGCTGGATCTCGTTCAAAAACGATTGAGAGGTCTTCTTTGAATCTTTTAAACATAATTGATTTTTTAACTTTTAAAAATATAAATTATAGTGAATATTGTCTCATAAAAATTTAGGTTTTATCTTTAATTTTTTTTTGAATATCAGTAAGAATGCCCCTTAGTATATTAACCTCGTCTTTTTCCATTGTTGTTCTATTAAACAGTAAACGAAGTCTTTGCATTAGTCGTTCGCCTTGAATCTTTTTAAAAAAACCTATTTGCCTAAGAAGTTGCTCAAGGTGTAAGTAAAATCCATTCTGTATTTCATGGGTTACTAACTCACTTTTTTTACGTGACTTAATTATTTTATTATCTTCACTTAGATTCATACGAATTTCATAGCAAATAATTTGAACAGCCTGGGCAAGATTAAGTGATGAGTAATTAGCATTTGAGTTGATATAACCTAGCATATGACAATGCTTTATTTCATCATTTGATAATCCATTAGTTTCATTACCAAAAAGGAGAGCTATTTTTTTTTGGCCTGTTTCATTTTTAAGGTTTTTTGAAATTTCTCTAATATTTTGATGTTCTTGGGAGAGCTCTCTTTGTCTTGCTGTAAATCCTATTATTAAATGATTGTCCTTTAGGGCTTCTTCTATTGTTTTTACTACTTTCGCATTAATAAGTATATCTTCAGCGCCTGCCGCTAGTGCATTGGCATCACTGTGTGGGAATTGCTTTGGGTTGACTAGCGTTAGCTTTGAAAAACCCATTGTTTTGATTGCGCGAGCTGTTGAGCCAATATTTCCAGGGTGGCTAGTTCGACAAAGCACAATTTCAAATTGATTATAATTTATTTTGGTTGCCATCAAATTTATCTGTAAAATAAGCGATCTGTTTTATAACAATTTTACCATTTAATTTTAAGGCTCTTATGCACCCGTTATTAAATACTGCAATTAAAGCTGCTAGAAGAGCAGGCTCTATAATCACTCGCGCCTCTGAGGATATCAGTTCTTTAACTATTACAAGTAAAAATATGAATGATTTTGTTAGTGAGGTTGATTTGGCCTCTGAAAAGGAAATTATTCGCGTACTCAAACAAGCCTATCCAGATCATGGATTTCTAGCTGAAGAAAGTGGTTCTTCAGAAAAAAAGGAGAATATGTGGATCATTGATCCACTCGATGGCACAACAAATTTTTTACATAACATTCCGCAGTATTGTGTATCCATTGCACTTAAACAAAAGGATGAAATTACCCACGCGGTTGTTTATGATCCAAATAGAAATGATCTTTTTACAGCATCAAAAGGGCAGGGTGCTTATTTAAACGATAGAAGAATTCGTGTTTCTAAAAGCCCTAAACTTCAAGATTCAATTATTGGAACTGGCATTCCTTTCAGAGACTTTACTTATCTTCCTCAATATCTCGTCATCCTCGAAGAGATTGTTAGGAAAACTTCTGGTATCAGACGTCCTGGTTCTGCTGCACTTGATTTAGCCTATGTTGCTGCAGGATGGTTTGATGGATTTTGGGAAATTGATTTATCAACATGGGATGTTGCTGCTGGTGGGCTTATAGTATCTGAAGCAGGTGGTATTGTGAGTGATTTTGATGAAAAAAATAATTGGCTGTTGACGGGAAATATTGTTGCTACAAATCCAAAAATTTATGACCCATTAGTTAAAATAATACAACAACATATTCCAGAAGAGCTGAGAATTAAAAGTTCATAAGAAAAAATTTACAACATAATTATAATAAAGAAAACAAAACACTAAGCACTACCTAATGTTGATGTCCTCCTGGTCCATGAACATGCTTATGCGAAATTTCTTCGTCTTTAGCTGACCTAACATCCTCAACTGTTGCAAGAAAACTAATTTTTTGACCCGCCCATGGATGGTTTCCATCTACCTCGACTTTGCCATCAGCAATACTCTTAATATAGTAAATTATAACCTCACCTTTTTCATCTTCACCCTCAAAAGCCATCCCTTCTTTTAGTTTTGATTCAGGGAACGCGCTTGTAGGCTCTAATTGAACTAAGCCCGGATCGTATTCACCAAATGCCTCTGAAGGCTCAAGTGCAATTTCAACTCTATCCCCTTTATTTTTGTTGTGCATCGCCTCCTCAACCTTAGGGAAAATTTGGTCATACCCTCCATGGAGATAGCTTACGGGCTCTTTACTTGATTCTAATATATTGTTATCAGCATCCCGTATTTCGTAACTCATCGTAACGACTGTATTCATTGAAATTTTCATTTTTTTAACCTTTTTTTATTTAACTTAGTTTTAATTCTTAACATACGTGCCTTAAGAAATTTATAATCTAATTTTAGTCCTTAAAGTTTGGTGGAACTAGGACAGTATTTTTCGCTATCTTATCAGGTTTAGGAAAATCTTTACTATAATGTAAGCCACGACTTTCTTTTCTTTTTATGGATGAAAGAACAATCAATTCAGCAACTTGTAGTAAATTTCTTAACTCAATGAGATTGGAAGAAATCTTAAAATTTTTATAAAATTCGCCGACTTCATCTCTTAACATATTAATTCTATGCAGGGCTCTCGAAAGGCGTTTGTTGGTCCTAACAATACCAACATAATTCCACATAAACCTTCTTAATTCGTTCCAGGTATGAGTAATTAAAACTTCCTCATCAGCATCTGTCACTCGACTTTCATCCCATTTTGGTAGCTTGTGGTCATGTGAAAAATCATTGTTTAAAATTGATGTGGCGGCAGTTGAAGAAAAAACTAAACATTCTAATAAAGAGTTACTTGCTAGGCGGTTTGCGCCATGAAGACCAGTAAAAGACACTTCTCCAATTCCATAAAGTTGATTAATATTTGTTTTACCAGATTGGTCAGTCATGATCCCTCCACACGTATAATGCGCAGCAGGAACGACTGGTATTGGTTCTTTAGTTATATTGATACCTCTATCCAAACACCTTTGATATATCATCGGGAATCTCTTTTGGATGAAATCTGCTGGTTTGTGACTGATATCTAAATAAACACACGTTAATCCTTTTCGCTTCATTTCATAATCAATAGCTTGGGCAACGATATCACGAGGCGCTAAATCACCTCTATCATCATATTTTTCCATAAACGTTTCACCATTAGGAAGGACTAATTTTGCTCCTTCACCCCTCAAAGTTTCTGAGATTAAAAAGGATCTATCTTTCACATCAAATAAACAGGTTGGGTGAAATTGAACAAACTCCATATTAGCCACCTTACATCCCGCTCGCCAACCCATTGCAATACCATCACCAGTACTCACATCAGGATTGGTTGTGTAAAGGTAGACTTTGCTTGCACCGCCGGTCGCCAAAACAATGTTATTTGCAGAGAAAGTGTTAACAATATTTTTTTTATTATCTAAAATATAAGCACCCAAGCAGGTGTTTTTTTTCATTTTCATTTTTATTTTTTCTGATGTAATGATATCAACAGCAATATGATTTTCTAAAACAGTAATATTAGGATGTGATAGGATTTTTTTAATTAAATGTTCTTGAATGGCCTTGCCTGTAGTATCAGCAACATGAGCAATTCTCATCTGTGAATGACCGCCTTCACGTGTGAGGTGCAAGGCATTTGTTTTTTTATTTTTTGTAAAAGCAACGCCTATTTTTATTAGCCAATCAAGTGCCTTTTCACTATTATTAACAACAAATTCGGTGATAGCTTCATTGCACAACCCTGCACCTGCAATTTTCGTATCGCTAATGTGTGATGATATTGGGTCTTTGGATGATATTGCTGCTGAAATGCCACCTTGTGCCCAGTGACTTGAGCTTTCAGTTAAGTTTGTTTTGCAAACAATGCCAATACTTTTTTTATCTGCAAGTTTTAAGGCTGTTGCTAAGCCTGCAAGGCCGCTGCCGATTATTAAAACATTAAAATTATTTTTATTCATTTTTTACTATTTATTTTAGGAGCTTTCAATAATGTTTTTGGTCATTAAAGAGTCATTTATATAATAAGAAAGATTAAATTTATGCAACCACTAAAAGTCATTTCTGATAATTCTACAGTGTACAATAGCTCGAATAATAAACTAGTTAATTCGAAGATGGAAATTGACCTTGTAAGCCGTGACAGAGCGATTGATCAGAAATTGGTAGAAAAATCTCAGAAGGGGGTAAACAAGCCTTTAGTATTTTGCTTGAAAAATTTTTAGTGGGGCGTTAGAGTTCTGACTATGATTACTGAAGAAGCTACTGTTGTTTCAATAGAAAAAAATACTATTGAGATTGAAATTAATCGCTCTAAACCATGTGGGTTATGCGGAAAAACACAAGGCTGTGGCAATGGAATTTGGGGAAAAATTTTTTCACACAAGAAGAAAAACCTTATTTTTTCAAACGATATTCAAGCAAATATAGGTGATCGTGTTTCTTTGTCTATTGAGGAAGGCTACCTTCTAAAAACTTCTTTATTGCTTTATGGGTTACCTTTATTTTTCATGTTTTTTAGTATGATTGTTTTTAGTTTATTTACCGACAACTTAAAAGACCTATATGCTTTCTTTGGCGCAGTCTTAGGTTTGGCAGTAGGTGTTACAAGTTTGAAGATATTTAATAGCTATAAACATGATTCTTTTTACAAAGAAGCTACTTTAAGCAAAATTTAATTAAAACTATTTAAAAGGGTTCTATTTTGAAAATAAATTTTCTTAGCAAACTTATCACTATTTTTTTTCTGTTTATGAGTTTTTCTTATGCCGTATCTCTTCCAGATTTTACAGTGCTTGCTGATCAGCAAGGAAATACGGTGGTGAACATTAGCTCTATAAAAAATGCTGTCAATAAAGGTAATCGACAGCTATCCCCTCAAGAAGAGCACATGAAAGAATTTTTCAATCGTTTTGGTATTCCAATGCCTCCAGGTATGGGCCCAAATGACCAACAACAAAAACAAATGAGTGCGACAGGCTCAGGTTTTATTTTAGAATCTGATGGTTATATCATCACCAATGCACATGTGGTGGGAGAAGCAGATTCCATCATCGTCAAATTGGCAGACAAACGAGAGTTTCAAGCTAAATTATTAGGTATTGATAAAAGAACTGATGTAGCTTTACTTAAAATTAATGCTAAAGATTTACAGGCTGTAAAGATTGGTAACCCAAAAAATATTAAGGTGGGTGAATGGGTTGCTGCGATTGGTTCCCCTTTTGGTTTGGAGAATACAATGACAGTTGGAGTTATTAGCGCTAAAGGACGAGCCTTACCTCAAGAAAATTTTGTTCCATTTATACAAACTGATGTAGCCATAAATCCTGGTAATTCAGGCGGCCCATTATTTAATACTAATGGGGAAGTGATAGGAATTAATTCCCAAATTTATAGCCGAACAGGTGGTTATATGGGGCTGTCTTTCGCAATCCCGATTGATGTGGCAATGGATGTGGCAGACCAATTAAAGATGAATGGCCGGGTTGTTCGTGGTTGGTTGGGTATCGCCATTCAAGTAGTAACAGATGAGCTAAAAGAAGCATTGGGCTTAAAAGATAATAGTGGCGCTCTTGTTGCAGCAGTCAATAAAAATACACCTGCAGGAAAAGCAGGGATAGAGGCAGGGGATGTGATTCTCAAATTTAATAATAAGGTGATTGCATTATCCTCGGATCTTCCTAAATACGTTGGTATGACCAAACCAAATAAAGTAGTTCCTGTTCAAATTTGGAGAAATGGAAAAACTAAAATTTTGAGGGTAAAGATTGGCGAGATGCCTATTGACAAAATGCAAGCCTCAAATAAAAAAACAATCAAAGAAAGTGTGAATAGAATAGGATTGGTATTAAAAGAATCAGGTGCTAAAGATAAAAAAATGCTTGATGGCAGAAATGGCTTGGTTGTAATGAAGGCCACTGGCCAAGCTGTTTCATCACAGATTAGGACAGGAGATATTATTCTAGCACTGAATAATACGCCCGTTACTTCAGTCAGGGCATTTAACAGGGAAATTAATAAAACTCCCAAGGGAAAAACGATTGCATTATTAATATTTCGAAATGGAGATACACTTTTTGTCCCAGTAAAAGTAATAAATTAAATAATAAATTCATTATTCGTTTTACAATCGGGTAAAATTATCAAAATTAAAGGCGCCTTTAGCGCCTTTAATTTTTTAAGACTTAAGTAAAAATTATGGAAAATATTCGAAACTTTTCAATCATTGCTCATATTGATCATGGTAAATCAACTTTAGCAGATAGGATTATTCAGCATTGTGGCGGTCTTGCTGATAGAGAGATGGAAGCTCAAGTTCTTGATTCAATGGATCTGGAAAGAGAGAGAGGGATCACGATAAAAGCTCAAACAGTGACTCTTAAATATAAAGCAAAGGATGGCCAAGTATATGTATTTAATTTAATCGACACACCAGGTCATGTTGATTTTACCTATGAGGTTAGTCGTTCTCTGTCGGCATGTGAGGGTGGAGTGTTAGTCGTTGATGCTTCGCAAGGAGTGGAGGCACAGACCGTTGCTAATTGTTACACCGCCCTAGATCAGAATGTAGAGGTTTTTCCGGTTTTAAATAAGATTGATTTGGCTTCTGCTGATCCTGATCGTGTAAAAAAAGAAATTGAGGATGTTATTGGTATAGAGGCTGATGACGCTATTTTATGTTCTGCTAAAACGGGCCAAGGTATTGAGGATGTGCTTGAAACAATTGTGCATAAAGTTCCGGCTCCAACAGGAGATATCAAGAAACCTCTTAAAGCCTTAATTATTGATGCTTGGTTTGATAATTATGTCGGTGTGGTTATGTTAGTACGTATTGTTGATGGAGAAATAAAATCTAAAGACAAAATACATTTGATGGCTACTAAGGATGAATACGTATGTGAAAGCGTTGGCATTTTTACACCTAAATCTATTATTCGAGATTCACTCAGCGCAGGAGAGGTTGGGTTTGTCATAGCTGGAATTAAAGATTTAGAGAGCACTAAAGTCGGCGACACAATTACCTTGTCTAAAAATAAAGCGGATGAAGCATTACCCGGATTTAAAGAAATCCAACCACAAGTTTTTGCTGGTCTGTACCCAATAGAATCAAATCAATTCGATGCTTTGAGAACAGCTTTAGAAAAATTAAAATTGAATGATGCATCTTTAAACTTTGAGCCTGAAAACTCAACCGCACTTGGTTTTGGTTTTAGATGTGGATTCCTTGGTTTATTACACATGGACATAATCCAAGAGAGATTAGAGCGCGAATATGAAATGGAGTTAATAACAACAGCCCCAACAGTGGTGTACGAACTTTTGTTAAAAAATGACGAGTTAATCTCAGTTGAAAATCCATCAAGATTACCAGACTTATCAACAATAGAAGAAATTAGAGAGCCTATTATTAACTTAAATATTTTATTGCCGCATGATTATGTCGGGCCTGTCATGACTTTAGTAAATGGGAAAAGAGGCATTCAAAAAAATATGCAATATATGGGGCGTCAAGTAATGATTACATATGAAATCCCCTTAAATGAGGTTGTGTTAGATTTTTTTGATAGATTGAAATCAGTTTCACGAGGGTATGCTTCGATGGATTACGAGTTTGTGGAGTTCCGGGCAGCTGACCTGATAAAATTAGACATAATGGTTAATGGTGACAGGGTTGATGCTTTATCATTAATTGTTCATCGATCAAATAGTATTTCTAAAGGGAGAGAGTTGGTGAGCAAGATGAGAAGCTTGATACCAAGGCAAATGTTTGATGTAGCCATTCAATCTGCAATTGGGGCAAATATTATTGCAAGAGAAACAATTAAAGCATTAAGGAAAAATGTAATTGCAAAATGTTATGGTGGCGATGTTTCTAGAAAAAGAAAACTACTAGAGAAACAAAAAGCAGGCAAGAAAAGAATGAAGCAGGTGGGTAATGTAGAAATACCACAGGAAGCTTTTTTAGCAATTTTACAGGTAGATGATTAAATGATTTTTGCACTTATATTAATGTCAGTGACAGGATTTACTGGCCTAGTTTATCTTTTAGATGTGTTGTACTTTTCAAAAAAAAGAGGACAGGGAAAAAAAGAATCAATCATCATTGAATATTCTAAGAGTTTTTTTCCCGTACTATTGGCAGTTTTCTTTATTCGCTCTTTTATTGTAGAGCCCTTTAAAATTCCATCTGGATCAATGATGCCTACCTTGATTGCTGGAGATTTTATTGCCGTTAATAAGTTTAGTTATGGCGTTCGATTTCCTGTTATTAATAATGTTCTAATACCAAATGGAAAGCCAGATAGAGGCGATGTTGTTGTGTTCCATTATCCGAGAGACACTTCTATTGATTACATTAAGAGAGTTGTTGGATTGCCTGGAGACACAATAAAATATGAAGATAAAAAGTTATTTATAAATGAGAAGCTTGTCCCTCATATTTTTGATAACAATTATGAATATGAAATAAATGATAATTACACTATTCTAGCTCAAGAGCTCACTGAGACACTAGGTGAAGTGAAGCATTCAATTCTTATTCATAACGTAGAAGGAGAATCTGCAAGCTTTATTGTTCCTGAGGGTAATTATTTTGTTATGGGGGATAATCGAGATAATTCCTCCGATAGTCGGGTTTGGGGGTTTGTTTCTGAAGATCTCTTGGTAGGGAAGGCTTTTATCATTTGGTTAAATCTATCAGAGCCATCAAGAATTGGAGATATAGTTAAGTAAAATGGAAACCAAAGAGCTCAAAAATCTTGAAAAATCTATTAAATATAAATTTAAAGATTTAAACCTTTTAGAGCTTGCTATGACTCACAGAAGTCATTCGGGTAAAAATAATGAGCGACTTGAGTTTTTGGGAGACAGTATTTTAAATTTTGTTGTAGCTGATCTTCTGTTTAAAAAATTTAGCGATTTAGATGAAGGAGATTTAAGTCGCTTAAGATCACAGCTAGTTAAAGAAGAACCACTTTCTAGATTAAGTAACGAATTAAAAATTGGTGATTTTTTGAATTTAGGGGTTGGGGAGCTTAAGAGCTCAGGATGGAGAAGGCCATCAATTTTAGCTGATGCTTTTGAGGCTTTAATCGGGGCAATATTTATTGATGGTGGAATAAAGTCGGTATATAAGTTCATTGATGGATCTTTTTCTGAATTAATTAAGAAGATCAACCCAAAGGAAATCCACAAAGATTCCAAAACTATATTACAAGAATTCTTGCAGGCTCAAAAAGTAGCATTGCCTGTCTATGAAGTTATTAATATAGAAGGGGAAGCACATAATCAATTATTTACAGTCGTATGTGCAATTACTAAATTTAATGTAAAAGCGGAAGGTGGCGGTAGAAGTAGAAAAATTGCTGAGCAAGAGGCAGCAAAAGAGGCAATGGTTACGATAGGGAAGAGCCTTTATTGAATCGTCTAGAATAAATACGCGTTGCGGTACTATTGCAATTGTTGGCCAACCTAATGTTGGCAAATCAACACTCCTTAATTATTTTGTAGGTTCAAAGTTAAGCATTACTTCCAGAAAAGCACAAACGACTCGCTATCAATTAGTTGGAATTTTTACAGATAAAGACACACAATATATTTTTGTTGATACACCGGGATATCAATTAAAGCATTTAAATCAAATGAACAAGAGCTTGAATAAATCAGTCAATCAAGCACTTAAAGACGTTGATTTGATTTTATTTTTATCTGAACCTAATGAAATTGACGAAACAGATAAAAAAATATTGCAAATGATTCCAAATTCAACACCTATTTTATTAATTATTAACAAAATAGATTTAATCAAAGATAAATCTAAAATCTTAGCCCTAATGGGTGCGGCTGATAAGCTGGATAAATTTGAAGAAATTATCCCAACAAGTGTTAAGAAGAAAAATAACTTATTAGAGCTGTTAGAAAGTGCCCGAAAGTATTTACCTCAACAACCCTTTATATATGATCAAGATGAATTAACAGACAAGGGGGAGCGTTTTTTAGCAGGTGAGATTGTGAGGGAGAAATTATTTCGCTTAACAGGCCAAGAAGTTCCATACTCAGTAGCCGTAGAGATAGAAAAATTTGAGCAAGAGGGAGATTTAAGGAGAATTTTTGCTGTGATTATTGTTGATCATGAGTCTTTAAAACCGATGATTATTGGGAATAAAGGCGAACGATTAAAAGAAATTTCAAAAAGTGCACGTTTGGATATGGAGAAACTTTTTGGCGGAAAGGTTTGGTTGGAAACTTGGGTAAAAGTTAAAACAGGTTGGGCTGATGATTTAAGGGCGCTTAAATCTTTGGGGCTTTGATGAGATGGCAAAATTAACTTCTCTTAAAGAAAATCAATTAGTCTATGTCTTACACACTTACCCATTTAAAGAAACAAGCCTTATAGTTGAAATTTTTTCCAAAGAATTTGGCAGGATATCTCTAGTCGCTAAGGGCGCAAGAAGACCAAAGTCTGCCTTAAGAGGGATGTTACAATCCTTCCAAGCCTTGGAAGCTTCCTGGTCTGGAAATGGCGAGTTAAAAACACTTTACGCAATTGACTGGTGCGAACAATACTTACCTATGACAGGCAATGCTTTAATATGTGGTTTTTATTTAAATGAATTGTTACTTAGGTTGCTGCCTAAAGAAGATAATTATGAATCATTATTTAATTTTTATCATACAACAATGGAAAGGCTATCAAAGAACTTAACTATAGGCATAACATTAAGAAAATTCGAGTTGAAGCTTCTTTTAGAGCTAGGGTATGAGGTGGCTTTAAAAGTGGATGCGAACTCTAAAGAGATTCAAGCAGATAAAACATATTATTATGAAGCTGAGTTTGGTGCATTTGAAAAATTAAGAACAGAAAAGAGTATTAAGGTAGCCGGTCAAACCTTAATTGATATGGGAAATAATAATTTTGGTTCAGCAGCGACTGAGCTTCAAAGCAAAAATTTAATGCGATTTTTAATTAATTATTATTTAGGAGATAAGCCATTAAACTCCAAACAACTATTTTTAAATATTTAGGATGATTAGATGAATCTAGGCGTTAATATTGACCATATTGCAACCATACGAGAAGCCAGAGGAACAAATTATCCCTCTGTTTTGGATGCAGCTACTTTGGCAGAAAAAGCGGGCGCTAATAGCATCACACTACATCTTAGAGAAGATCGTCGCCATATGCAGGACAATGATCTTTATGAATTGAAGCCCTTATTAAAAACTAAAATGAATTTGGAATTAGCCCCTGTTGATGAGATGGTGAAAATTGCATTGGATGTTTTGCCTGAAGATGTCTGCCTTGTTCCTGAAAGAAGAGAGGAAAAGACAACAGAAGGCGGCTTAGATTTGATTAAAAAATTTAATGAGATTAGGGATATAAGTAATGACTTAACTGCTGCAGGTGTGCGAGTTTCTTTATTTATCACTCCGGATATTAAACAAATTGATAAAGTGATTGAAATGAACGTCCCTGTAATAGAGCTGCATACAGGTAGTTATGCGGACTTTACAGGTGACTTGAAAGAAAAAGAACTTTTTAAAATTCGGCAGGCAGTTCAATATGCTAAGAAAGTAGGCCTCTTAGTAAACGCAGGGCATGGCCTACATTATGAGAATGTTCAAAATATTGCCAGAATCAAAGAGATTCATGAATTAAATATTGGACATGCGATAGTAGCAAAGGCGTTATTTATTGGCTGGGAGAATGCCGTGGCTGAAATGAAAAAAATTATTACTGAGTATGCAAAATCATGATATTCGGTGTAGGAACAGATGTTGTAGAAGTGTCAAGGATTGCAAAAGCCTTAAAGCGATTTGGAGACTCCTTTGCAAAAAAAATATTGAGCCAGGAAGAGTTTTTAATTTTTCAAAAAAACAATCTAAAAGAAAATTTTTTGGCAAAAAGATTTGCTGCCAAAGAAGCTTTTGCTAAAGCATTGGGTACGGGGTTTAGGGGGGCTGTTAATATTAAGTCAATTATTGTTACTAACAATGAGTTAGGGCGTCCAGATATCAAGCTAGAAAATGATGTAGCACTTTTGTTACGAGAAAAAAAGATTAAATCATGCCATCTATCTATATCAGATGAAAAAAATATAGCTGCGGCATTTGTAGTGTTGGAAACGGAATGACCCAAGAGACAGTGGATATTGACAGAAGATTTGGTGGTATTGTACGTCTTTACGGCAAAAAAAAATTTCAATTGATACAAGAATGTCATATTTGTGTTGTTGGGATTGGAGGGGTGGGTTCATGGGTTGCAGAGTCATTGGCTAGGCATGGAGTGGGTAAAATTACACTCATTGATATGGATCATATTGTTGAGTCCAATATTAACCGTCAAATTCATGCACTCAACAGCACTAATGGCGAATCAAAAATACAAGCGATGAAAAATCGAATTATTGATATTAACCCACTTTGTCAGGTTGATTGTATTGATGATTTTTTAGAAGAGTCAAATATCAAACCTTATATATCAAACAAGTTTAATTTTATTATTGATGCTATTGATCAATCAAGCGTAAAAATTAGTTTGGCTGAATTTTGCCAATCGAATAATTTATCCCTTGTGATGGTGGGGGGTGCGGGAGGCAGGACAGATCCCTCGAGAATAAAAATATCAAATCTATCTAAAACCTTTGGGGACCCATTGATAGGGAATATTCGAAAGCACTTTAATAAAAAAAATAAGTTATCAAAAAATAACCATGAAATACCAACTATTTTTTCTGACGAGCCCATTAAAAAATCAGAGGCATGTGAAACAAATCAAGCGGGTGGTGGTTTGAATTGCGATGGATACGGGTCAAGCTTAAATATAACAGCCACAATGGCATTTTATGTTGTTGCTCATATCTTTTCTAAAATATAAATACACTTAAAAAAAAGTTGAAATTAAAAAAATTGCCCCCATTTATTAAAGCAATATTCATTTAAATTAAATTTAATTAGGGATTCTACGAAATGACAAAAAAGAAAGAAACTTTAAGCTTTCAGGCTGAAGTAAAACAACTTTTACAACTAATGATTCATTCACTTTATAGTAATAAGGAAATTGCTGTACGTGAATTAATATCTAACGCAAGTGATGCTGCGGATAAGCTTAGATTTGAGGCGCTGAAAAAAAGCGATCTATATGAAAATGATTCTGAGCTCAAAATTTGGGTAGATTTTGATAATGATAAAAAAACAATCACAATTTCAGATAACGGGATTGGCATGAGCCGTGAGGACATTATTAAAAATATTGGCACAATTGCTAAATCAGGTACTAAGGAGTTCTTAAAAAAATTATCAGGAGATCAGGCGAAAGATGCAAATCTGATTGGTCAGTTTGGAGTAGGATTTTATTCAGCATTCATTATTTCAGAGGAGGTGACCCTTGAATCAAGAAAAGCAGGTGAGAAATCTGGATCACGATGGGTGTCAAAAGGTGATGGTGAATTTAGCTTAGAAACAATTGATAAGAAATCAAGAGGGACTTCAGTTATATTAAGCCTAAAGAAAGATGCAGAGGAATTTCTTGATGAATATAGACTAAAAGAAATTATTAAAAAATACTCTGATCACATCACATTGCCTATTGTAATGAAAAAATTTGAATTTAAAGATGGAAAATCGATTCGAACAGAGGAAGATGAGGTCGTCAACGATGCTTCAGCAATTTGGGCGAGAAATAAAAAAGATATTAAACCCAAGGAATATGATGAATTTTATAAAAATTTAACTTACGACCAAGACCCACCTCTTTCAGTATTCCATAATAGAGTTGAAGGCAGTCAGGAGTATGTTTCTCTCTTATTTATTCCAAGCAAAGCCCCCTTTGATCTTTATGACAGAGATAAGGCACAGGGCGTTAAGTTATATGCCAAACGTATTTTTATTATGGAGGCTAATGAGAAGCTCATTCCCCAATATTTAAGATTTATGAAAGGGGTTATTGATAGCAGCGACTTACCTCTTAATGTATCAAGAGAAATTCTACAAGACAGTAAGGCTCTTGAAAGCATTCGCTCAGGCACAGTTAAGAAAATTTTATCAGCGCTTGAGGATATGGCAAAGAAAAAAACTGAGGACTTTAAAAAGTTTTGGAATGAGTTTGGCCTGGTATTAAAAGAGGGCCCAGCTGAGGATTTTGCAAACCGAGAAAAAATTGCAGGTTTACTTAGATTTTCAAGTACTTTTGATGAATCAGATTCTCAGAGCGTAAGCTTGGCGGATTACATAGGTAGAATGAAGCCAGAACAAGAGGTTATTTACTATATAACCGCAGATTCATTCTTAGCTGCAAAAAATAGCCCTCATCTTGAAATATTTAAAAAGAAAAATATTGAAGTTATTCTGCTTGGCGATCGGGTAGATGAATGGTTAATGTCAAACTTGCCCGAGGTGAGTGGAAAGAAATTTCAGTCAATTGCAAAGGGTGACCTAGACTTAGGAAAGCTAGAAGATGAGTCTGAAAAAGACGCGAAAAAGGATATTGAAAAAAAATCTAAAACACTTGTTGAAAAGATTGCAAAATCACTGGGGAATAAAATCAAGGAAGTTAAAGTAACTCATCGCTTAACTGACTCACCAGCATGCTTGGTTGTTGGTGAAAATGATATATCAGGTAACTTGGAGAGAATATTAAAAGCAGCAGGTCAAAATACACCAGATATTAAACCTGTCTTAGAAATTAATCCTGAGCATGCCTTAATTAAAAAGCTTAATTCGGAGAAGGATGAAAAGGCATTCGATGAGTACTCGTCAGTGGTGTTTGATCAAGCTTTAATATCTGAAGGTGGGCAATTAGAAGACCCTGTTGGGTTCGTAAAAAGAATTAATCAATTATTAGTAAAATAAATGTGAATTTTAGTTAAATAGTGTTTGACTTTGATTTAAATTCACTGCTATAATTCGCGCTCTCTTGCGTTATATGACGCAGAGTTCAACAAAATACTCGTTGATTTATCGATCGCGGGGTGGAGCAGTCTGGCAGCTCGTCGGGCTCATAACCCGAAGGTCACAGGTTCAAATCCTGTTCCCGCAACCAACATCGATAAGCTCTTTAACAATTTGACAACTGATAAGTGTGGGTGCTTATAGTTGAGATTAAAATTAAAATTTTTCTGTTTACAGAATTAATTTTAATTCTCATATTAAGTGCTTACACTGAAATTTGTGACAAGACCACACTGGTTAGTAATAGCCAGTTAACCTTGAAAATGAATTTGAGAAAAAAGCATAAGCGATACAAATTGCTTTTCAATTTATTGAGAAGCAAAGTAATAAGTTAAGATTAAACTGAAGAGTTTGATCATGGCTCAGATTGAACGCTGGCGGAATGCTTTACACATGCAAGTCGAACGGCAGCATGGAGAGCTTGCTCTCTGATGGCGAGTGGCGAACGGGTGAGTAATATATCGGAACGTGCCTAGTAATGGGGAATAACTAGCTGAAAGGTTAGCTAATGCCGCATACGACCTACGGGTGAAAGCAGGGGATCTTCGGACCTTGCGTTATTAGAGCGGCCGATATCTGATTAGCTTGTTGGTGGGGTAATGGCCTACCAAGGCAACGATCAGTAGCTGGTCTGAGAGGACGATCAGCCACACTGGAACTGAGACACGGTCCAGACTCCTACGGGAGGCAGCAGTGGGGAATTTTGGACAATGGGGGCAACCCTGATCCAGCCATTCCGCGTGAGTGAAGAAGGCCTTCGGGTTGTAAAGCTCTTTCGCAAGAGAAGAAAACTTACTATCTAATATATTGTAAGCATGACGGTATCTTGACAAGAAGCACCGGCTAACTACGTGCCAGCAGCCGCGGTAATACGTAGGGTGCAAGCGTTAATCGGAATTACTGGGCGTAAAGCGTGCGCAGGCAGTTTTATAAGTCAGATGTGAAATCCCCGAGCTCAACTTGGGAACTGCGTTTGAAACTGTAAGACTAGAGTGTGTCAGAGGGGGGTAGAATTCCACGTGTAGCAGTGAAATGCGTAGAGATGTGGAGGAATACCAATGGCGAAGGCAGCCCCCTGGGATAACACTGACGCTCATGCACGAAAGCGTGGGGAGCAAACAGGATTAGATACCCTGGTAGTCCACGCCCTAAACGATGTCTACTAGTTGTTGGTGGAGTAAAATCCATGAGTAACGCAGCTAACGCGTGAAGTAGACCGCCTGGGGAGTACGGTCGCAAGATTAAAACTCAAATGAATTGACGGGGGCCCGCACAAGCGGTGGATTATGTGGATTAATTCGATGCAACGCGAAAAACCTTACCTGGCCTTGACATGTACCGAATTTAGCAGAGATGCTTTAGTGCTCGAAAGAGAACGGTAACACAGGTGCTGCATGGCTGTCGTCAGCTCGTGTCGTGAGATGTTGGGTTAAGTCCCGCAACGAGCGCAACCCTTGCCATTAATTGCCATCATTTAGTTGGGCACTTTAATGGGACTGCCGGTGACAAACCGGAGGAAGGTGGGGATGACGTCAAGTCCTCATGGCCCTTATGGCCAGGGCTTCACACGTAATACAATGGTCGGTACAGAGGGAAGCCAACCCGCGAGGGGGAGCCAATCTCAGAAAGCCGGTCGTAGTCCGGATTGTTGTCTGCAACTCGACAGCATGAAGTCGGAATCGCTAGTAATCGCGGATCAGCATGTCGCGGTGAATACGTTCCCGGGCCTTGTACACACCGCCCGTCACACCATGGGAGTGGGTTTTACCAGAAGTAGTTAGTCTATCCGTAAGGGGGACGATTACCACGGTAGGATTCATGACTGGGGTGAAGTCGTAACAAGGTAGCCGTATCGGAAGGTGCGGCTGGATCACCTCCTTTCTAGAGAATAAATCTCTCTATAAGCATTCACACTTATCAGTTGTTGGTAGCACAAAGAATTTAAAAATTGGCCCTGTTTTAGGGTCTGTAGCTCAGCTGGTTAGAGCACCGTGTTGATAACGCGGGGGTCGTTGGTTCGAGCCCAACCAGACCCACCAGTTTTAATGAAGATTTAACTTAAAATGGGGGATTAGCTCAGCTGGGAGAGCACCTGCTTTGCAAGCAGGGGGTCATCGGTTCGATCCCGTTATCCTCCACCAATTCTTTGTATATAAAAGGTAAGCCTTAAGAGTTTATTTATGAATTCTTAAGGCTAGCTTTTTAGCTAGTATGTTCTTTAACAATATGGAAGAAGTAAATTAGAAATCATAAGATTGTGATGAGATTATGATTTCAAATGGGTAATGATTGCAAAATCAAATACTAAATCAACACTTTGCATCTAAATTTATTTTTAGATAAAAAGAGTTTTTAAAGTAAGCTTTAGAAGAAACTATAATGACCGTCTCATGCGGAAAAACGTAAGTAGAAAAGGGCTTAGGTTTTAAAGTTATAGGATCAAGTGAATAAGTGCATATGGTGAATGCCTTGGCGATTACAGGCGATGAAGGACGTGGTAGTCTGCGAAATTTTTCGGGGAGCTGGCAAACAAGCTTTGATCCGGAAGTGTCCGAATGGGGAAACCCACCCGCAAGGGTATCCATCTCTGAATTCATAGGAGATGTGAAGCAAACCGAGTGAACTGAAACATCTTAGTAACTCGAGGAAAAGAAATCAACCGAGATTCCGGTAGTAGTGGCGAGCGAAACCGGAGCAGCCTGTTATTTTTAGCACACGCGTTAATAGAACGGAATGGAAAGTCCGGCCGTAGAGGGTGATAGTCCCGTATATGAAAGCCCGTGTGTAGAACTAGGGTAACGATAAGTAGGACGGGACACGTGAAATCTTGTCTGAATATGGGGGGACCATCCTCCAAGGCTAAATACTCGTAATCGACCGATAGTGAACAAGTACCGTGAGGGAAAGGTGAAAAGAACCCCGGGAGGGGAGTGAAATAGATTCTGAAACCGTATGCATACAAACAGTAGGAGCCCTTCGGGGTGACTGCGTACCTTTTGTATAATGGGTCAGCGACTTACATTCAGTAGCAAGCTTAACCGATAGGGAAGGCGTAGCGAAAGCGAGTCCTAATAGGGCGATTTAGTTACTGGGTGTAGACCCGAAACCAAGTGATCTATCCATGGCCAGGATGAAGGTGCCGTAACAGGTACTGGAGGTCCGAACCCACAAATGTTGAAAAATTTGGGGATGAGCTGTGGATAGGGGTGAAAGGCTAAACAAACTTGGAGATAGCTGGTTCTCTCCGAAAACTATTTAGGTAGTACCTCGTATCTTACTCTCGGGGGTAGAGCACTGTTATGGCTAGGGGGTCCTTAAGGACTTACCAAACCATTGCAAACTCCGAATACCGAGAAGTACAATTACGGGAGACAGACAGCGGGTGCTAACGTCCGTTGTCAAGAGGGAAACAACCCAGACCGCCAGCTAAGGTCCCAAATATATGCTAAGTGGTAAACGAAGTGAGAAGGCCCAGACAGCCAGGAGGTTGGCTTAGAAGCAGCCACCCTTTAAAGAAAGCGTAATAGCTCACTGGTCGAGTCGTCTCGCGCGGAAGATGTAACGGGGCTAAGCATATAACCGAAGCTGCGGATGCATATTTATATGCATGGTAGGAGAGCGTTCTGTAAGTCTGTGAAGGTGTTCTGTGAGGAATGCTGGAGATATCAGAAGTGCGAATGCTGACATGAGTAGCGATAAAGGGAGTGAAAGGCTCCCTCGCCGAAAGCCCAAGGTTTCCTGCGCAACGTTCATCGGCGCAGGGTGAGTCGGCCCCTAAGGTGAGGCAGAAATGCGTAGCCGATGGGAAACAGGTTAATATTCCTGTACCTCAATTTAATGCGATGTGGGGACGGAGAAGGTTAGGTCAGCCAGGTGTTGGATATCCTGGTTCAAGCATGTAGATAGATTCCTTAGGTAAATCCGGGGAGTTAATATCAAGATGTGTTAACGAGTGAACTTTTGTTCATGAAGTGATTGACACCACGCTTCCAAGAAAAGCCACTAAGCTTCAGTTAGATTGAGACCGTACCGCAAACCGACACAGGTGGGCAGGATGAGAATTCTAAGGCGCTTGAGAGAACTCTGGAGAAGGAACTCGGCAAATTTGTACCGTAACTTCGGGATAAGGTACGCCCCAGTAGGTTGTAGCATTTTACATGCGAAGGCCGATGGGGTTGCAGTGAAATGGTGGCTGCGACTGTTTATTAAAAACACAGCACTGTGCAAACACGAAAGTGGACGTATACGGTGTGACTCCTGCCCGGTGCCGGAAGGTTAATTGATGGGGTGCAAGCTCTTGATAGAAGCCCCGGTAAACGGCGGCCGTAACTATAACGGTCCTAAGGTAGCGAAATTCCTTGTCGGGTAAGTTCCGACCTGCACGAATGGAGTAACGATGGCCACACTGTCTCCTCTAGAGACTCAGCGAAGTTGAAATGGTTGTGAAGATGCAATCTACCCGCGGTTAGACGGAAAGACCCCATGAACCTTTACTATAGCTTTACATTGGACTTTGATAACATCTGTGTAGGATAGGTGGGAGACTTTGAAGCAGGATCGCTAGATCTTGTGGAGTCACCCTTGAAATACCACCCTGATGTTGTTGAGGTTCTAACCCAGGTCCCTTATCGGGATCGGGGACCGTGTATGGTGGGTAGTTTGACTGGGGCGGTCTCCTCCCAAAGAGTAACGGAGGAGTGCGAAGGTAACCTAGGCACGGTCGGAAATCGTGCTGTTAGTGCAATGGCATAAGGTTGCTTGACTGCGAGACGGACATGTCAAGCAGGTACGAAAGTAGGTCATAGTGATCCGGTGGTTCTGTATGGAAGGGCCATCGCTCAACGGATAAAAGGTACTCTGGGGATAACAGGCTGATTCCTCCCAAGAGTTCATATCGACGGGGGAGTTTGGCACCTCGATGTCGGCTCATCACATCCTGGGGCTGTAGTCGGTCCCAAGGGTATGGCTGTTCGCCATTTAAAGTGGTACGTGAGCTGGGTTTAAAACGTCGTGAGACAGTTTGGTCCCTATCTGCCGTGGGCGTTGGAAGTTTGAAGGGGGCTGTTCCTAGTACGAGAGGACCGGAATGGACAGATCTCTGGTGGACCGGTTGTTACGCCAGTAGCATAGCCGGGTAGCTAAATCTGGAAAAGATAAACGCTGAAAGCATCTAAGCGTGAAACTTGCCCTAAGATGAGACTTCCCTTGCACTTTAAGTGCACTAAAGAGTCGTTCAAGACCAGGACGTTGATAGGTCAGGTGTGGAAGTGCAGTAATGCATGAAGCTAACTGATACTAATTGCTCGTGAGGCTTGATCCTATAACCTTAAAACTTATTAAGGTTATGTTGACACTAAAGCAAAACGCAATCAAAACACATTAATTTACTTCTTAACATATTGAAAAAGACATGAGTTATTTATTTAACTCAAAAAAGTTTGCTTGGCGGACATAGCGAATTGGACCCACTCCTTTCCATTCCGAACAGGACAGTGAAACGATTCTGCGCCGATGATAGTGTAGTTTTTTCTACGCGAACGTAGGACACTGCCAGGCTTCTAATCTAAAAAACCTCACCTTATGGTGGGGTTTTTTTTTATCAGGAAAAATTCCTGATAATTAACTTTTTTAAAATATTTAAACGGTTATTTACTATAATAATGGGCCGTAAAAAAATAATGAATATGACAAAAAGTAACAATTTTTTTAACGAAATAAATTTGACCCATGCGATTATATTGTCCTTAATCATTCATGTAATTTTTGTTATGAAATTACAAATCTCAAACTTAAATTTAAACCCAAAACCAATTACTGATATTATTTTTAACACTGAAATAGTTAAACAAGAAGCTCCTAAAATAATTCCACAATCTAAGCCAAAACCAATCATCAAACCTAAACCGATAAAAAGGCCAAAACCAATTCAAAAACCTATGCCAATACCAGAACCTATAGTTGAACCAATACCAGAACCTATAGTTGAACCAATAACTGATACAGTTGAGACCAATACAACATCTCAAACTATACCCGAAGTACGCGATCAAGTTCCATCATCCCCAAACCCACAAGTTGTTAATAACTATAGTAATCAGTTGAGAACACATATTGCGAAACATAAGAAATATCCTAGAATTGCGCAAAGAAGAAAAATGCAAGGGGAGGTTGTTGTAGAGATTCAAATTGGTGGGGACGGGTCATTGGTTTCTAAAAGAATTGAAAAAAGCAGCGGTTATAAGGTTTTAGATAAAGAGGGGATGAATATGATGGAAAAAAGTAAACCCTTCCCTGTGCCACCTGACACTTTAAGGGGTAGTGTCACAACAGTGGTTGTTCCGATCGCTTTTAATTTAATTTAATTTACTGCCAACTATCTCGTAGCGTTGTGGTTCTATTAATAACTATATCATCTGGTTTAGATAGGTTATCCGCAATAAAGTACCCATGGCGCTCAAACTGATATTGATCACCAGGTAAGATTTTGCTTAAGTTTTCCTCAATTTTAATTTCTTTTGTTGTTAAAGAATTAGGATTGAGGTCATCAATATAATTATTATTGTCACCAGGGTGAGCCTCTTTAAATAATCGGTCATACAAATTTACTTTTGCAGTCACAGCATATTTACATGATAGCCAATGGATATTGCCTTTGACCTTAATTGCATCGGCACCAGGCGTTCCTGATTTAGTGTCGGGTAAGTAATCACAAAATATTTTGATTATTTTCCCGTTAGCATCTTTTTCAAAATCTGTACACTTGATAACATAGCCATATCTCAATCTAACTTGGGCTCCTGGCGACAATCTAAAATATTTAGCAACAGGCTCTTCCATAAAGTCTTCTCTATCAATCCATAATTCCTTGGTTAATTTAATTGTACGTTTGCCCAAATCTTTATTTTTAGGATGGTTTGGAGCAAAACAATCCTCCTCATGGTTTTCAGAAAAATTATTGATAATTAATTTTAGGGGGTCTAAAACAGCAACTCTTCGATGTGCAGATTCATTCAAAACCTCGCGCATACAGTCTTCCAAGATGGTGTAATCAATCCAGGAATCAGCTTTAGAGACACCAATGCGATCGGTAAATAATTTAAAACCACTAGGGGTATAACCTCTTCTTTTAGCCCCAACAATTGTAGGCATTCTGGGGTCATCCCATCCTGAAACATGCTTTTTTTCAACTAATTCAATAAGTCTTCTTTTGGATAAAACAACATAAGTTAAATTTAGTCTCGCAAACTCATATTGTTTTGGGAGGGGGTCTGAAAAGAAACCATTTTCTTTCAAGCGCCTTAACAACCAATCATAAAACGGTCTTTGATCTTCAAATTCAAGTGTACAGATTGAATGTGTTATACCTTCAAGTGCATCCTCAATGGGATGTGCAAATGTATACATAGGATAGATACACCAAGCATCACCAGTTCTGTGATGATGAGATTTTTTAATTCTGTAAATTGCTGGATCTCTGAGGTTAATATTCGGAGAGGCCATATTAATTTTTGCTCTAAGCACCATAGACCCATCAGCATGTTTTCCTTCACGCATCTCTGTAAACCATTTAAGATGATCTTCTATTGAATGATCTCGCCAAGGTGAGTCTTTGCCAGGGGTTGTTAGCGTGCCTCTATTTTCCCTGATTTCATCAGCATTTTGCTGATCTACATAAGCAAAGCCAGACTTAATAAGGAGAACTGCTGCCTCATACATATGGTCAAAATAGTTACTTGCATAGTAGAGGTTTTCTTCTTTTTTAAAATTCCAATTAAAGCCCAACCACTTAACATTCTCGATGATGCTGTCGACATATTCTTGATTTTCTTTCTCTGGATTTGTGTCGTCAAAGCGAAGATGACATGCCCCAGAGAAGTCTTTAGCTAAACCAAAATTTAAAAAAATACTTTTGGCATGACCGATATGAAGGTACCCATTTGGCTCGGGAGGGAAACGCGTTCTTATTTTAGCTTCATCCAGACTTCCATTTGATTGATGGACACCATTCCCCGGTATTTTATTCCATAGTTTATTCTTATAAAGGTTGTTAGAAATATCTTTTTCAATCTTTGCTCTAATAAAGTTTGATGAACTAATAATTTTATTTTTTTGGTTAGTTGCCATTGCGATATTTTACACTGAATGCTGATAACTTTAGGTGAATTATGCTTCATAAAGCCGTGTTATGATTTTAATTATTTAGCAGAGTAAATCTTTTGGTAAATCTCTTTTTTAAAATCCTTGAATACCTTGCGGATGGAAAATTTCATTCTGGTGAAACGATGGCCAAGCATTTTAATGTATCACGAGTATCTATTTGGAATGCTATTGCTAAAGCTGAGGGTATCGGAGTCAAGATCTTTTCTGTTAGAGGGAAGGGGTATAAACTTCAACGGCCTGTTAGCTTATTAAATGAAAGTAAAATTATGAATGCAATGGGTGAGGAGGGAGGTTGGTTTAATATTAAGGTGTTAGATACAGTAGATTCTACTAATAATTATTTAGTAAAAGCAGTTTCTTCTGATTACCCTCATGCCTCAGTTGTTGCTACCAATATTCAAACACAAGGAAAGGGTAGAAGGGGGCGACAATGGCAATCTGCGCTGGGTGAGAGTTTAACTTTTTCTTTCTTATGGAGGTTTACACAGGGCGCTGCTGCTTTATCAGGGTTAAGCCTTGCTGTAGGGGTAGCATTAATACGCGCTTTAAAAAAAATTAATATAAACAAAGCACTCCTCAAATGGCCCAATGATGTTTTAATTTTTGATGAGGGGCAATATAAAAAACTGGCAGGTATTCTGATAGAGTTACAGGGGGATACTGATGGCCAAAGCTCAGCTATTATAGGGGTTGGTTTAAACTTAAATATATCCAAAAATCAGTTTAAAAAAATTGATCAACCGGCAATCGACATCAATAATTTATTACCAGATCAAATAGACAGTAATTTCTTTATGGCAATAATAATCAAAGAGCTTGCAAATGTATTGGCTTCATTTGAAGCCGAGCAATTTAAACTCTTTAAAGATGAGTGGTTGAGTTATCATGCTTTTCAAGATAAGCCTATTAATATCATACTGGGAAATTCTCAAACTATATCAGGGAAAGCAATCAATATTAGCGATACAGGCGCATTAATTGTCAGCACGGATGAGGGAATAAAGTCATTTGCCTCAGGCGAGGTATCTGTTAGGAGTACAGAATAGATGTATTTATTGATTGACATTGGTAACACAAGGATTAAATGGCAGTATCGTGATGAAAAGAATATTTTTTTATCAAATGCAATCTTAATAGAAAATTTTATGGATATTGATTTATCTGAAATTAAATCAGTGAAAAAGGTTTTAGTTTCAAATGTAAATCACTCTGTAGTTTTAGATAGGCTAAAGGAAAATTTATCCCCTTTTGATTGTCCTATTATTGAAGTTAATTCAGAATCAAACCAAGATCTAATTAATGATTACACAGATAGGTCGACACTTGGAGTTGATCGTTGGTTAGCAGCATTAGGTGCATGGAGGTTATTTGGGAAAGATTTAATTATTATAAATGCTGGAACAGCAATCACTATTGATCTAATCCAGCTAGATAGTAAAAGAAAAGCCCATTTTAGAGGCGGGATGATTTTACCTGGCGTCGCCATAAGTTTAGGCATTCTAAATAACAGTACGAATTTAATTGATACAGAGATTGGACAAAGTCGCTACCCAAGTTTAAACACTAAAGATGCTGTTACCACAGGAATAATGACGAGTATTCAGGGTGCAGTGAATCAAGTTTGTAAGAAGCTACCCTCTAAGTTACCTATTTTGTTAACGGGTGGTGATGCAAATTTAATTCATGAGCAAGCAGAAGATGAATGGAAATCAAGAGTTAAGCTGCAAGATGGCTTGATTTTTGAGGGGCTAATGTTTTACGTTTAATACATTATCTTTTTTTAATATATAGATCAGTGATTGTACCTTCTTTTATTTCTGCAGCCATTGCAACTGATTCAGAAAGTGTCGGGTGAGGGTGAATTGATAATCCGATATCGTTCGCATCAGCACCCATTTCAATCGATAAGACAGTCTCAGCAATAAGTTCACCTGCATTAGTGCCAACAATACTAGCCCCAATTATTCGGTTTGTTTTTTTATTGAAAATCAATTTTGTCATACCTTCTGTTCTATTGGTCGAAATTGCCCGTCCACTTGCCGCCCATGGAAAAACAGCTTTTTCAATTTCAATATTATTTGCTTTAGCCTCATCTTCAGTTACACCTGCCCATGCTATTTCTGGATCGGTGTAGGCAACTGAAGGAATTGTCATTGCTTGGAATTCTACTTTTTCGCCTGCAATAACCTCTGCCGCAATTTTTCCTTCATGTGTCGCTTTGTGAGCAAGCATAGGTTGCCCGACAATATCTCCTATGGCATAGATATGATTAACATTAGTTCTCATTTGCTTGTCGACTGAAATAAAGCCATGATCATCAACTTGGACTCCTGCTTTTTCAGCATCAATTTTATGCCCATTCGGTTTTCTACCAACCGCAACAAGCACTCGATCAAAGGCGGCTTTTTTTGGAACATCGCTGCCTTCAAAATGTACGATAACCCCTTCTTTTTTTGCCTCCATTTTTTCAACCTTCGTATTCAACCAAATATTTTCAAAACGGTTTTCCATTCTTCGCTGAAGCGGTTTAACTATATCTCTGTCACAGCCTTGAATTAATCCATCACTTAATTCTACTACTGATACATTACTTCCTAGCGCATCATAGACTGTACCCATCTCGAGCCCAATAATCCCGCCACCTATAATAAGTAGTTTTTTAGGAATGTCTTTAAGCTCTAATGCACCTGTTGAATCCATAATTCTTTCATCATCAGGCAT
>Ga0209264_1000175_pt1 | contig 59607 bp, 59 predicted proteins | sample SaaInlV_DNA_150m_FD_184687 | JGI IMG/M metagenome (GOLD analysis project Ga0209264, IMG submission 184687) | Marine microbial communities from expanding oxygen minimum zones in the Saanich Inlet - SI075_LV_DNA_150m (SPAdes) (version 2) | ecosystem: Environmental > Aquatic > Marine > Unclassified... | reverse complement strand
ACTAACAAATTACAAAAAGAATATAAAAATTATGTCTAATAATGATATACGTAAAAAGTGGGAAGATTTTGTTGAAAAATATAAAGAACACTTTAGAAGTAATGATGAAATTTGGGAAATTCAATTACTAAAATGTTCAGAATATATTGATAATAATCAATGTAGACCAAGTCAACATAATAAAGATGATAATATTAAACAATTGGGAATATGGATAAGCGCACAACTAAATCAGTACAAAAAGAATAAATATATTATGTCTAATAATGATATGCGTAAAAAGTGGGAAGATTTTGTTAAAAAATATAATTATATTTTTAAAAATAAAAGTTAATTTATTTAATTTTTAAATAGTATAAAATAATTAAATAAATTATATATTACTATGTCTTTGGGTTTATTTTTTATTTTATATAACTAGTTAATTAATTTTTATAAGGTTTATTGATTATCAATTTTTTATAGAAGAATACCTAAATTGAAAAAACTAAGTTTTTTAATATAGATTCATCATTTTTATAAAAGTTTCATATATTATTTTACTTTTCCAATTAATAAGAATAATTATTATTATTTTGTAATTATTATATATTTAAATAAAAAATATTCTAACAATAAGTAATTCAAATTATCTAATAATTAATAATAAATTTCCAATTATCAAAAGAACATTATATTTAAAGTTTTTAAATATAATTATATATGAATAGTGATAATTTATCTGATACAGATGAATATTTATCCTCTGATAAATATAATAGTATGGATCATTTTATAGTAAATGAAAAAGGGAATTCATCACCAGAATCTTCCAAAACATATTACTGTCCGTAATATCTTATATATTGTCATAATGACCCACTGAATAGTTAATATAATATATTATTAAAATTATATTAACTATTCAGTGGGTCTTTTTATCTGTATAACCACATATTTGTTAGTTGAGACAATATTTGAAACCTTGGTCTATCATTATATTACTTTTAGTTAGGACAGAAAAAATATTATGAGTATATGCCCCAATAATAAAATCATTTATTTTATTATTATTATTAAAATTTAATGTTATATAAAATTGATCAAAACAACAAGTATTTATATCATTATCAAATTTAATAAGTATTGTATTATTTGATAAAACTTGTATATCTTGTTTATTAAAAATGAATATTTGATTCATATATAATTTTATAATAATTTGATTTAATATAGTATGATTAATATTTGTAAAAACTAAACCTTTTATCCAACCATTCATTTGAAGTAGTATTTTATCATTATTTTTATAATTTGATATACATTGTATATATAAATTATTAGTTTGTATTTCATTTTGATAATAACCTAAATGTTGACAAGTATTCCCGTTTAATACAATATTATCGCAACTACCACTAGTTTTTATATTAAGTGATATTACATGATATTTATATGATGATACAAATAATGGAAAAAATAATTTAGTTTTATCTAAGTGATATATAATCATATTATCTTTTTTTCAATTATATTTAAAACATTTAAAAAATCTAAATCATTTTCTCTTAAAGTAATTAAATAATTTAAATATTTAGGTGTAACTAATGAGATTTCTGTAATTTGAAAATTATTTGAACAATTATAACAGATTAATTTTTGTGGTATAAATAAATCATAATTTATATTTTGATAATAATAAAATAAAAATCGATAATTATACAGATTATCTAACGTTTCACAATTATCATTAATTGTTTTACCTGAATTAATATTTAATTTATTTACATTTGTATTATTTATTAATTTATTAACATAAATTAAAGTATCCATATAATAACATAAGTAATATCATTTTAAATATCATGAGGTTAATTTATGTGTAGTAAATTTAGATGTTACGAACTTAAAAATAATCTATCCATTCGCTATATTCATTACGTGAATAAATATAACTGCGAACTTATAAACAAAGTTTGATTCGAATCAGTCCCAAAACATATTACTGTCCGTAATATTTTAATTATAGATTCTTTTGAATCTGCGATATTTTAAATATATAAAAAGTTTGTTTATCTAATTTATAATGTGAATTTTTATTATTAGTATCTATTACACGAAAAATAAAAATTCACATTATAAATTAGATAAACAAACTTTTTATATTATTAAAAATATATTAACTATTTAGTGGGTAATTATTACAATATATAACTACATCTAATATCTATATAAAAATTAAAATAAAAATTAAAAATATCTCATTATTCATATTATGAATAGTGATAATTTATCTGATACAGATGAATATTTATCAGAGGATGAATATAATAGTATGGATCATTTTATAGTAAATGAAAAAGGGAATTCATCACCAGAACCAAATAGAATAAGTCTTGATGATTTTAATTTAGAAATAAATAGTATAATAACTGATAATTTTTATGATACAGATGAATTAAAAACAGTAAATTTATATAATGTATTAAATAATGCTGATATTTTAATATTTGTTGATAATTATAAATTGTTAAAAGGACATAGAAGTTGTTTAAAAAAAATACGACGTATAAATATGGAAAATGAATATCCAGGATGTACATTTTTACCAACTGAATATATTTCAAATATAAAAGAATATATTCATAATTTAAATATAATAATATCAAATAATGAATTAATGAATCAAAAAATATATAATGATACAGATATTGTAAATTCAATTTATTTTGAAGAAAATTTAATTAAAAAAAACTTAGTATATAAGAAGATGGAAATAATGGATAAAATTTTATTTATTCCATTAAATAAATATCAATTAAAACAAACAGAATATAAAATTCGTGGATTTTGTCAAATAGTAGAAGAATTAGGGGCAAAAAAGATTGATATAAAATTTCTAAAATCAAATAGTTTAAGTAAAAAAGTAAATTTAAATTTAAGTGCTGAAATAAATCTTTTTGCAGGAAATTTAGGTTTAATTAGTAATAATAGTAATAATAATAAAGAAGATCAAAGTTACACATTAGAATATCCATCAATTACAACAATTAGTTTAAATGAAAAAAATATTATTAAAAAAATAAGAAAAAAAAAATTTATTATTAGTGAAATAATGTATAATTCAAATTTAGAATTACAATATTTAGTTCATTCAAGATGTAGACATTTTATAACAAATTATAGTACTGTATTTTCAATAGATGATGATAATATTATTGATAAAAGAATAGAAACAAAATTAAAACATAGAGGAATTGGATTTGGAGGGAATTATAGTATAGGTTATAATAATAATTCAAGTTTAAAAATAATAACAAATGTTGAATTTTCAACAAAAAATGATTATTATAACAACTTAAGTGGTCATAGTGTAAGTTTAGATAAAGTTGGTTTTAAATGTCTTATTGATAGTTTTAATAATGATGATGAGTTGTTAAAAAAAAAAGGAATTTATAAAATAATAACTTTTATAAATTTATATGTTGAAAAAATATTAAAACATGATAAATATAGTAGATATTCATTTATTATAAAAATTTTAAAAAAAATAAAAAAATATTTAAGTTTAGATGAATATTCTATAATTTTACTCAATCATTTTAATTGTTCATCACAATGGATACATTTTAACAATTTTATTGATTTATTAAGTAATAAAACACAATGTTATGATAAATTAGGTTATTTAATTATAGTATGTGATGATGAAGATATAGATATAAAAATGGATAATATGATAAGATTTATTCAAGAATTATGTGTTAAAAAAAATATTGAAAATAAATTTTGGAATATGTTAAAACCAAATAGGAAAGAATTATCAATATATTTAAATGATAAATTAAAAAATAAATATAGTTTCATTGATAAATTTAATTGGTATAGTTTAAATTGTTTAATAGAAGATATTAATAGATATTGTGTAGATTTTTCAAATTTAGATAAAGATGAATATTTTAAAAAATTAATAATGAATATTAAACTTGGTTATAGTCATTTAGAATTTTATGAAAATACAATTCCATTTATTATTAGGTTTTCTGAAAATATAAATTATAATAAAAAACAACAAAAATTTTTTTCTAATATATTTACTGAAAGTTTAAATTATGAATCTTTTATAGCATCACAAATATCAAATTTAAATGAGTTGGAAATATATATTAAATATAAAATTGAAAGAATCGAAAATATATTTGACATAATTAATGATTTTGAAGATTATATATCTAAATTTAACTTATCACCACCTATTCAAAATAATTTAATTAAATATATTAGTAGCTATCAATTCATAAATAAATATAAATATTTTAATAAAAAAATAAATATTGTTATTCCAAAAAATAAAGATCAATATTTATTTTCAATGATTAAAACTACACCAATAAGAAGACACTCAATAGAATATATTTCTTCTAAATCAAATAAAAATCAAATAAATAATATAATTAATAGTAATTTATCAAAAACATATACATCATCTTTATTAGTTAATCATAAATCATTAAAAAGAATGAGTGAAAGTAATTCTGAATTAAAATATAAATTAAATGATAATGACACATATGATATTATAAATTTTTTTAAAAAAATATTAATATATAACGAAAAAATTAATATTAAAAAATTATCAATTTGTTCATATAATTTTGATATTATTTATAAAAATTTTCATAATGGAATTAAAGAAATTGAATATGTTAGATATATTAAAATATTTATAATTAAATTAATAAAATTAATATTAAATGACTATTGTTTTAATAATTATTATAATAAAACTGAAGAAATCAAAGTAATTATTAATGATATTATTAATATTATAAATTGTGAATATTTTACAAATAATTGTACAACTTTCTCTGATCTTATACATTGTGTTACAAGAGAATTAACTAAAAATAATATATCATTTAATAAAGATATATTTACAAATTTATGTTTGTATTTTTAAATAGTCATAAAACTTTAGTGAATTTAAAATTAGTAAAAATTGATATTATTATAAATTATAATTTATAATTTATAATAATAAATGTTATCACAAATAATTATTACAGAATTATGTTATATTGCAATTGAGTCAACATATTACGTATATGATTATTTACGTTTAATACAAACACCAGAATATATTATTGATGATATTATTAATAATAGTATTATGGATGAAGAATATAATATTAATACTGATATTATTATAAATTTTTTAAACACAAATGAAAATATCGAAAATTTTTGTGACTATATAATTTATAATATTTTATTTACAATTAATGATAATTATAATTTATATAAAGATATATATACATTTATTGAATTTTTATCAATGATGTTATATGATCAAAATGTAACAGATGAGACAATTGATTATATTATAGAATATAATGAAAATAATATTGAAAATAATATTGAAAATAATATTAATATTGATTTTTCAAATTTAGATTTAAATAAAACATAAATTCATTATTCATAACAAAGAAAAATGAATTAATTTATTAATTCTTGTAATTTATATAATACAAATTTTTTAACATTATATGTTTGTAATTCTAAATCATACCAATTTTGATTATATTTTTTAACATATAATCTCAATAACTTATAAATTATTTGATAACCAGTATTTTTTTTTTTTAATTGTTTAAATATTTTATTTAAACTTTTAAATGAATCTTCTTTTAACCATATATTTTTCATACAATTATAAAAATTAGAAGTAACCATTTTTTGTAAATTTGTATCAGCATTTACATTTTGATATTTATGATGACTTAATATAATTGGTGGCGCTGGAAAATATAATTTACCATTATTATTTTTTTTTATTTGTTTTAATTGTTCATTTACTGGAGAAGTATATACAGGTTGTACAATTTTGGGAACAAGTGTTGTTATTGGGTCATTACGATCATCATTTTGTAACATATTTATTGGTTGAACGATTGGTATAAAGTTAGGATTTGACATTATATTATATTAGATAAAATAAAAATTGATTATCCATATTGTGTTTAAGAAGAGTTCTATTTTTGTATAGTTTTTAAAATTAAAAAATTGAAAAACTTTTATTATATAATTATTATATTATTATTAATGACTAATATTAATATACCAAAAAATTCAATTATTATCCCTGTTTATAGAATAAAATATGACCTAATGTCTATCCAGTATGAATTACGTTGTTATACTCTTGATAATAACTCAGTAGATATTAATGTACCTGAATTATTAAGAACACATAATGGATTTCAATTTGTTATTATAATTGATATTACTATACAATATGGTGAATATTTTACGACAAATATTAATGGAGATATTCTATTTGAATATGATAATTATAAAAAAGTTTGTAATTTACTTAATGATGATGATAATAAATATTATAAAATAGATAATGACCATTGTATTATAAGTGAAGGTTTTGAAACTGATCCAATTGATAATATATATAAAGATCCATATTGTAAAATTGATTTTGGATCAAATTTAGTAATAATTGCATCAAATTGTCATAATGGTTATTATCCACATACTATTAATGTTTTAGATAAAGATGATGGTTATTTATTTAGAACTTGTTTTTAATAAAATTTGATTTATTTTATAAAAATTGAAAAAAAAAAAATAATAACATAATTATTATATATCACAATGACTAGTATTTATATACCAGAAAATTCTATTATTATTCCTGTTTATAGAAATAGAATTTATGAATTACGTTGCTATACTCTTAGCGATGAAACCGATATTAATGTATCTGAATTATTAAAAACGCAAAATGGATTTCAATTTGTTATTATAATTGATGTTGATGTACGATGTTGTGAAACATTTGAGGTAAATATTAATGAAGATATTCTATCTCAATATGAAGATTATAAAAAAACATGTAATTTACTTGATGATGATAATAAATATTATAAAATAGATAATGATCATTGTGTTATTAGTGAAGATAAGAGTTGGTATTGTGATAATAATTGTAAATTTAATTTTGGATCAAATTTAGTAATAAATGTATCTAATATTCATAATGGTTATTATCCACATGAGATTAAAGTTTTAGATAAAGATGATGATACTTTGTTCAAAACTTATATTTGATTTAAATTAAAAATATTGAATAGTATTAAGATTTTTATATAAATAATATATCTATTTAGATTTAAATATATTATCATGAAAATTTATATTTTTATAATTTTATTTTATAATAGTTTTATTTAATATTAAATTTAATATTATCTATAAAATTAAAATTAAAATCATTGATATCGACTTTTGTAAACCATAATTTAATATAATTATTAATAATATCTTTATCAATTTTATATTTCCAAATATGTGTATTTATAATTTCAATAATTTTTAATAAAATATTATTATATTTCTGTAAATCATAAAAATTATCATATATCCATATATTAATAATTCGGTAAAGATTATTATATGGTATATTATTTTGAATTCCAGTTATAATAAAATCAATTAAATCATCAGAACTATTAATTTCATAAATATTTAATAAATTACTTGTAGATAAATTTAAATATGGTAATGCCATAAATGTTTGTAATTGTTTTTTTGAATATTTAATATATTTATTTGATTCTTTTGTAAATTGTGGTTTACCATTTTTATAATATAATTCCGAAGCATATTCAGGATTATTATCAGTTTTAACTCCAACTTGTAGAGTTAATGGATGTAAAAATCGTTCTCCTTTTTTTAAATGAATATTACCGAGTTGTTTAATTTTACGTGAACTATTTATAACTTTATTCATTATAATATAAAGAGAAATTAAATATAATAATAAATGCGTTCTTCTAATAGTGATTATACATCATCAGAATATAGTACAGATAATAGTTTAAATAGTACAGAAAATAGTACAGATTATAGTTCAGAATTAAGTGATGATAATGAACACAATTTAAAAAATTTAGAAGGTGAAATTTTAGGTAATTATAATATAATATATGAATTGGGTAGAGGTGGTTATTCTATAGTATGGATGGGTTATTGTGCAAATGATTATAAATATTATGCAATTAAAGTTCAAAATTCAGATGATTATGAAGATGGAATTGATGAGATTAAAATAATGAAAAAATTAAAACATAAATATATAAATAGGTTAAAAGATTATTTTATAGAAAAAAGATATAATAATAATGGTGAAGAACTATTATATGTATGTTCTGTATATGAGTTATGTTGTGGTAATTTAGATGGTATTGCAAGAAAAGGAGATTATAAAAATGGTTATCCTTCTAAAATAGTAAAAAAAATATATAGTCAAATTTTAGAAGGTTTAGATTATTTACATAATAAAAAAAAAATATTACATGGTGATTTAAAACCAGATAATATTTTATTAAAAGGATATAATAAACGAGATGAACAAATAATAAGATTATATGATAATGAAGATTTTAATAAAAAATATTCAGAAATTAAAAAAAAATATTGGATTGATAAAGGTAATAAATTATCAAAAATAAAAAAAATGGATAAAATAACAAGATTAAAAATTAGACAAACATTACATAAACAAATAATGAATAAAATTTTAGAAAATAATGATATAAATGATAATGATAAATTTATTATTGATGAAAAATATATTTTAGAACCATATATAATAATTACTGATTTTGGTAATTATTGTTCAGATGATGAAGTACATAATAATAGTTTTGGTACAAGATATTATCAAGCTCCTGAGATTATTTTAAAAAACGATTGTACTAAAAAAGTAGATATATGGTCATTAGGATGTATGTTATATGAATTATTAGTTGGTAAAATCTTATTTGATCCAAATTCAGATAAAGATAATACAACAGATAGTAATCATCTTTTACAAATGATTGAAATATGTGGTAAATTTGATAAAAATTATTTACAAAATTGTAAAAATAAAAATATTTATTTTGGTAAAAAATGTAAATTAAAAAATTCAAATAATATTAAATCAATTAGTTTATCTAAATTATGTAACAATATTGAAGATAAAGAATATTGGTTAAATATTATAAATAAATGTTTATTATTAAATTATAATTATCGTTATAAAGTTAATAAATTAATTGATAATATGACCATTAAATAAACTATATAATTATAGTTAAAAATAATGTATGAATTTAAATATCAAATTAAGGTCTAGACCAAATAACACCTTTTTTTTGATTATATGATCTTAGTGTTGATTGAATAACTCCATTTTTAGAGTTATTTGAAGATTGTTGATAAGAAATTTCACAGTTCATAATAAGTTATTAATTATGGTCAGTTTATATAATTTATTTTTCAATTTTTTTATAAAGCAAATAGAACTCTTTCGCAAACACGATTACCTATATTAGAAAATTAAGTTTTTCAATATGGACAATCAATTTAATTTTTATTTTGGGGTAGAAAACTAAGTTTTCTTATCCTAACCAAACAAGTTTAGATAATTAAATTTTTTAATAATTATCTATTAAATTATTTGAATCTAATTAATTTTCTTAAATAGTCATAAAGATCAATAATATAATTAATTTTAAAAAATAATTGTAAAAATTGATAAATATATTTATAAAAATATAGTTTATATATAATTAATGTACTTTTGTTCCAAATGCGATTACACATTTGATATTTCAAATTCAAATTCTAAAATTAATATTGATTCTGTGAATGGTATTTTTGAAATACCTATTGATGAAATTAGTAATTATAGTGCTAATTTTGATAAATCAAAATTATTAAAACTTAAAAAATATAAAATTTTATCAGAAGAAAATAAAGAAAAATACGAAGTATTATTTGATACATCTATTAATAAAATTCAATTTCAATGTCTTAATTGTAATTATACTGAACCAATCACGAATTCTATGAAATTATATGAAATAAATTTAGAAAATGATATTGTGATAAATTATAAATCAAAAGAAGAGAATAAATTAATTTTTAATAATCCAATTTTACCACGAACACGTGATTATACTTGTAAAAATATTAATTGTATTTCACATAAAGATACATCAAAAAAAGAAGCTATATTTTATAAAGATAAACAAACTAATAATTTAACATATTTATGTGGCGTATGTTATACAAGTTGGATATAAATAAACTATTTAAAACAAATCTTAATATTTTGAAACATAAATTGAAAATCATCATTTCTCTAGACTAAATTTAAAAATGAGATAAGGATAATTATAATTATGTTAATAAATAATACAAGTTAATAATACTATTAATGATTTATATAATTTTTATAAAAATTATATAAATCAAAATCATTAACAAATATGTTTATAATATAAAATAAGAAAGATTAAAAAAACTAAGTTTTCTATCTCTAAAATAAAAATTGATAAGGATGTTGTTTATTGAATAAACCTTTTATTAACTTTATAAATTAACTTGTTTTCTATCTCTAAAATAAAAATTGATTTAAATATATTTATAAAATAAATATATTTATATATAATGAGTTCAATAACTGAAAATGATTCAATTATAAGTGATGAAATAACCGATACAGAATATAATAATAATATGTTAAATACAGAGGATGTTGTTGATGAAGATGATAATAATAATTTTAGTTATAGTAATATATCAATAAAAAAAGAAAAAGTGATAGTTGATAATGATAAACGTATTTCAAAAAATAGAATGACATATTATGAATTTGTTCGTATTATTGGAGAAAGAAAAAAACAATTAACAATGGGTGCGAAACCATTAATTAAAATTAACCCAAAATCATCTTTATTAACATATGAAGAAATTGCAATTGAAGAGTTAAAAAATAAAATGATTCCTTTTAAAATAAAAAGACCTGTAAAAAATCATATTGAAATTTGGTCAATTGATGAATTAGATGTAAACCATCTAACAAATTTATTTTAATACTTGAAATATAAAAGATTTTTTTTAATAAAAATATATAATTACTTGTGTTTTCATATAATAAAAAATTGAAATATTAATATTTAAAAATATTATGTTTATTATATTATAATGTCATATAACAAAGTTCAAAAAAAGATTATTAAAACTATTGAAAAATTATTAAATGAAAGTAAAACTATTCGTGGACAAACTGATTATACTCATGTAAGTCTAGGTGGTGTTACATTTCCAGGAAAATTTACTTTTTCAAATAAAGATCAAAGGAAAAAATTAAATAAATTATTATCAAAAGCATTAAATAATAATTTACATTTTTCTATTGCAGAAAGATGTAAAGATTATGGACCTGTGAAAGTAGATATTGATATGAATTACCCAATAGATGATTGGGATAAACCAAAATTATATGAAAATGATATTATATTAGAAGTTATTAAAATTTATAGAAATATAATTCAAAAATACTGTAATCCAACAGATGAAGAATTGGAATGTTTTATTTTTGAAAAAGAAAAAATGAGTGAAAAAAATGGCGAATATAAAGATGGTTTTCATCTTATGTTTCCAAATTGTAATTTATATTATAAAACAAGACATTTAATTGTAAATGATGTTATTAATTATTGTAATGATAAATCTTTATTTGATAAATATACAAATGCGGATGTAGTTGATAAAGCAGTTGTTAGTACTAATCCTTGGTTAATATATGGATGTTGTAAACCAAATAAAGAAGCATATAAATTAATAAAAATTATTGATAATAATGATAATGAAAAAGATCATAGTATGATTAATAATTATGATCTTATAAAATTATTAAGTTTAAGAAGTTCAAAATGGACAGATAGTAATTCAACACAAATTAAAGAAGAATACGATGATAATATTATTAGTGAAACATATTCTGATCTTGGTGTTAAAAAAAATAATGAAAATTTAAATAATAATATTATGACTGAAGAGCAAATGGAGCTTATAGAAAAAGCATTAAAGTTAACAAATATGTTTTCAAATAAACGTTCAAATAATTATCATTCTTGGTTAAGAGTAGGTTGGGCATTACATAATACAGATACAAGTTTACTTGATACTTGGATTAGTTTTTCTAAACGTTCAAGAAAATTTAAAGAAGGAGAATGTGAACAATTATGGACAAATATGAAAGATGGGGGTTATACAATCAGATCATTAATGTTATGGGCAAAAGAAGATAGCCCAGATGATTATAAAAATTTCACACAAGAATATTTTAATAATATTCTTAAAAGTAATAATAATATTAATAATACTTATTGTATAGCAAAAGCATTACATTGTAAATATAGTGATCGATTTATATGTGCTGATCCTAAAAATCATATTTGGTATTATTATGCAAATCATCGTTGGAATGAAACAAATAATGGTGGTAAACTTATTACTCTTATGAGTCAAGATTTTTCTAGTTATTATGCTAAAAAAGCAGGTCAATATAATGTTAAAGCTTCAATATCTGATGAAATGACACGTAAAACATTATTAGAAGAAGCAAAAATATTTAATACAATTTCATTAAAATTAATGGATATTAATTTCAAAGAGAAAATTATGAAAGAAGCACAATATATTTTTTTCGAAGAAGATTTTATTAATAGATTAAACCAAAAAAAATATTTAATATGTTTCAAAAATGGTATATATGATTTAACAACCCGTAAATTCAGAGATGGTCATCCAGATGATCATATTTCATTATGTACAAATGTTCATTATAAAGAATATAATCCTGAAAATGTATATATTAAGAAAATTGAGAAATTTTTTAAAACTGTTTTAACAAATAAAAATGTAAGAGAATATTTTCTATCAAGATTATCAACTTGTGTATCTGGTGAAAATAAAGAAGAAAAAGTATATTTCTGCACAGGTTCAGGTAGTAATGGTAAATCATTAACATTTTCATTAGTTGCAAAAGCATTAGGTGATTACTATCTTTCTTGTCCAATTACAATTATTACTAAAAAACGTAGTGAGGCAGGTAAAGCTTCACCAGAACTTGAAAGATTAGATGGTCCAAGATGTGGTGTATTTCAAGAACCTGAAGGTGATGAACAAGTTAATGTTGGTATTTTTAAAGAATTATCAGGAAATGATCGTTTTATGGTTAGAGGATTATATAAAAAACCTAGAGAAATCGAACCACAACTTAAATATTGGTTAACTTGTAATGATTTACCTAAAATCCCAAGTGATGATGGTGGTACTTGGCGTCGTATCCGTGTTATTGATTTTGCATCTAAATTTATTGAAAATCCAGATCAAAATAATCAAAATCAATTTCCAATTGATTATTCTCTTAAAGAAAATATTGGATTATGGGCCCCTGCCTTCGCTTCATATTTAATTCATATTTATATTACTAAATATGATGTTAAAAATAAAGTGGCAGAACCCACAGAAGTTATGTGTGCAACTAATAAATATAGAAAAGATCAAGATTTAATTAGAGAATATTATGACACATATCTTATTATTACTGATGATAAACGGGATAAATTAACTAAACGTGAATTATCATCACATTTTAAATTTTGGGCAAAAAATGAAAGAGATGTTCAAACACCACCAAAACCTGATAAATTATATGAACTTATTTCAAATGAAATGGAAAAGAAATATGGTAATGGTAATTATGGGACTGGATGGAAAAAAATTTGTATTCGTAATGTAAATGATGAACAAAGTGAAGATAGTGATAGTGATTAATTTAAAATCATCTAAAATAAAATATTAATTTATTATAAATAAATATTAATTTATTATAAATAAAATATTAATTTATTATAAATAAAATATTAATTTATATTTATATTTAATATGAATATAAATTGTGTTATTCAAAATAGTTTTATTGTTGGTATTATATGTAGTATTATTGGCGTATTAACCGCATATATAATAGAAATTAAAAATTTAACTTTAAAAAAAATATTAAAAATATTTTTAGTTACTTTTATGATAGGTCTTTTTATTCACATATTATTAGAAGTTTTTGATTTTAATCAAATTTGTTATAATAAAAAATGTTATTCTTTAATTTGTCGTAATTAATAATATAAAATATATTATATGAGTCGTTTTTTTATAAACTTGATAGTTCGACAATTAATGAACAAAAGAAAAAATACCCAAATAGGTGGTGTTACTAGTAATAATGATGATGATGATAATGATGATGATAATATTGTTAATACTGTTGATGTTTCAGATAATAATGATGTTACTAATAATGACCGTGCATATACAACTAGTTTTTGGATGTGTATCAGTCTTAATATCCTATTTATCACTATACTTAGTTTATTACAAAAAAAACAGGACAGTGAAATATTAGAAGAAAAGAAGAAACAAATAAAAAATATAATAATTATATTATATGTTATATTTTATGTATTTAATTTAATTATGACAATTGGATCTTTATATACTTTATTAAGAAAATCTTCAACCAAATTTTTTAATATACCAACTTTATTAATATGTGTATCATTCATGCTTATGATATTTTCACTTCATTCTGCATATCAATCTGCTCGTAATAATAAACCAGATTTACAAGTTAGTACTTATCTTGGTTTTGATATGGGTTTTGGAAAAGAAGCCGGTTTAGGTATGATGACAAATTTTATTTTTGGTTTTATAGATAATCTTGGTCTTTTTATTGGAATGGAAGCATTAGATCCAATTTTTAAAACATTTCCACTGGCTAAAGGAAATTCTTCTTTGGCTGAAAATGTAGCTGGTGGCTATGGTAATACATTTTCAGATTTTATTGGTGCTTTTATTGGAACAAGTATTGGTAATTTAGTTTTAAATAAAGGTAAAGTAGAAAAAACACCACTATGGGTTGAACCAGTTGCAATTATTTTAGGTTGTCTTGTTGGTGTTTGGGTTCCTGGTATTGCTGCTAAATATGGAAAAATGAAATTATTAATTGTATTTTTAATTTTACTTACAATTGGTCTTTGTGTTGGTCTTGGATTTATAAAAAGTAAAAAAAAAAAAAAATCTGATTCTGATTTAGTAACAGATACCTCTTCGGATGATCAACAATCTGATTCTGATTTAGTAACAGAAAAACCAACTAATAATAAACCTATTAATACAAAAAAAAAATCAATTTTTGATTTTATTATTAAATATAACCTAATAATAATATTATTAATAATATTATTAATTATAAGTTTAATTAGTATTTATTTTGGTCTTAGACTTATAAAAAATAAAAAACAATTACCATTTATTTCAGTAAATAATCCAGTAAATAATCCAGTAAATAATCCAGTAAATAATCCAGTAAATAATCCAGTAAATAATCCAGTATTCTGATTCTGATTTAAATAAACCAATTAATAATAAACTAGTTAATACAAAATAAAATTCTTGATTTATTATTAAATATCACAAAATAATATTATTATATTTAATTAGTATTTATATTGGTTTTGGACTTTATAAAACAAAATACAATTTAATCTAATAAATAATTAATTTTATGAATTTATGAATTTAATAATTATATTATATAATTCATTTGTATATATTTGTATATTAGTATCAATATTACTTACTAAATGAATAAATAATATTAATTTTATATCAAAACTTAATTTTAATATTTTTAATTTATTTATTATAAATATTAAATCTTCTATTGTTTTATCATATTGATTATTATTTATTATAACATAGTCAATATATATCATTATTTTATTTATTGTTTTTTCATTTAATTTGAATTGATATGATAAATTTAAATTTTGTAGAAATATTGATAATTTATAATTCTTATTTATTAAAAAATAATCTAATAAGTTTATATAAATATTTAATTTATTTTGATTATTATTTAATATAAAAATTAAAAATTTTATAATATTTAATATAATTTCTTTTGTAAAAATTTTATTATCATATAATTTTTGTAATTTATTTAATAATATACAAATATTATAACCTGGTAAAATGATACTAAATATATTATAAAAATCTTTTTTTATTTTCATACTAAATATCAATAGAAATTTTATTCTAAAAAGAATTAATGGAAGATTGTTATATTTGTTTATTATCTATATCAAAACATAATATAAAAATATTAGATTGTTCTCATTCATTGTGTCATTATTGTTATATTCATTTGGATAAACCAACTTGTCCATTTTGTAGAACATTATTTAAATATAGTAATATTGATAAAAAAGAAAGAACTAAATTAAAAATAGAAATTAAATATCAGAATAATACTCTCTCATCTCAATTAAATATAATTGAAGATATATTTTATGAATCAAATATTAGAATTAATATTAACTATTCAGGTGTTATTCGAAGACAATCTAAACGTCTTCGACGTAGGAATTTATCACCAGAAGAGATTATTGAAAAAAGAAAAATAATAAGAAAAAGATGTCAAATAAATAAAAATAAGTTGTATTTAATTAATTAATATAGCATTTTAATACAATTATCATTTATTTTTATTGTATATATTTTTCTACACTCTAAACATTTATATATATTATTTTTATTATCTCATTCAACTAATATATCTTGAAAATAAAGATAATAAGGATATTTTTTTATATATTATTTAAATATATCTTATATATTTAAATAATAAAGATTAAAGATTAAAGATTATTAATAAATTTAAATTACTCATTATCTTCGTCATCTGTTTCTACTTCTTCTAATTGTGAAGGTTGTAATTGTACAGGTTGAATTGGATTAATTTCTTGAGTTGTCTTAAATTGTGTTGGTTCAATTCCCATAAAATTACCCATTGTATCAAAATAATTTCTTAATGCATTATGAGCTTTGGGATTATCACTTAATGGTCCTTGTGTTCCCATAATTTGAGAAATTTGATTTTTATATTTTTCTGGATTATTAATAATATCTGTTGGATTAGGAATATTATTTGCAAACATATTATTTTTCATTAAATTTTGATAACTCTTAAACATTTTTTTAGGAATACTCCGTTTTAAACTTTCACGTTCTTGTTTAACTATACTTGAACGATTATGTTTGGCATTATGCAGTCTTTTTCTAAGTACTTTTTTTTGTTCAATACGCATATGTTCTTCCAATGTAATTATATTTACAATATATTGATTTTTTTCTGATATAATATCAAAAAAAAACCCAATTTTTAAATAATTACCATCTTCTAAAGAATTAATTTTTTTAGGTTCGCATTTTTTTAAATCTCTTTTAAATCTATTAATTGCATTTTTTGTTTGAAAATGCTCTTTACATTTAATAACTACTGATTTTTGATTTGTCATTATATAATTAATAGTTATTTATTTAAATAATTATATAATTAAAGGATTATATAATTTTTAGTTTTTAGTATTAATTATTAACAAAACATATAAAATAATAATTAAAATTTTATAATTAAAAATTATTATAATATCACATTGAAAATATAAAATAATTTATAGTTATTTCAATTATAATATACATTTTACAATTTGTTTTAATCTTTTTGTTATCGTTATAATATAATTAACTTCTTTAAACAATAAATATTATTATTAGTATTATGGTAAAAGACACAACTTTATACGATCGTTTAAATTTACAATCCGATGCAACGGAAAAAGATATTAAAAAAGCATATCGTAAGATGTCAGTTAAATGGCATCCTGATAAAAATATTGATAATAAAGATGAAGCAACTAAAAAGTTTCAAGGTATTGCAGAAGCATATACAACATTAATTGATCCCGAAAAAAAGAAAATATATGATCAAGTTGGAATGGATTATTTAAAAAATGGTGATATGCCACATTTTGATCCATCCGATATTTTCTCTCAATTTATGGGTGGTATGGGAGGTTTCAGTCCATTTAGTAATATGGGTGGATTTCGAACAACACAACATAAAGATGAAGATTGTATTATTGAACAATATGTTACATTAGAAGAATTATTTATGGAAAAAGAAATAAAAGTTAACTATACACAAAAATTTTATTGTAAAGATTGTAAAGGAAATGGAACAAAAGATAATACAGAATCAAAATGTAATGATTGTAATGGAAAAGGTCAAAAAGTAAATATTAGAAGAATGGGAAATATGATTCAACAAATGGTAGGGACTTGTGAAAAATGTAGAGGTACTGGTGAATATGTAAATAATAATAATAAATGTCCTAAATGTAATGGACGTAAATATTCAACAAAAAATAAATCAATTGATATTGATCTTAAACGTGGTATTGGTGAAGGTAATCGTATTACAATTAAAAGTGAAGGACATCATTTAAAAAATGGTAAAACAAATCTTATTATTCTAATTAAAGAAAAACAACATAAAATATTTATTCGTGAAGGAAACAATTTAAGACTTTCTATGAAAATTTCTTTATATCAAGCAATGTTTGGTTTTAATAAAATATTAAAACATCTTAATAATAAAGAAATTTTATTAAAAGGTAATAAATTTAATAATATTAATAATACTACCTTTATTGTTAAAAATCAAGGTATGTATGATTTAAATGGTAATAAAGGTGATATTATTATTGATTTTGTTTTATCATTACCGGATACCTCGTCACTTGATGAAAAAGAAAGTAAATTATTATATAAATTACTTGCAAAATGTGATAATACAGAATATATAATTGAAACCGAATCTACATGTAAATCATTACCTGTTGTACATTTAAAAACATATATAAAAAAAAAAAATCATATGAATGATTTTCATGATGAATTTTTAAGAAATCAACAACATCAACAACATCAACAACATCAACAAGAACAAGCACCTGAATGTGTACAACAATAAATTAATTTAAACTATATAAATAATATATCAATAATGAGATCAAATATTATAATAAATAATTTAAATTATATTTAAAAATTATAATATAAATTTTTTATATATATATATATATGAATATATCTAAATTAATTTATAAAAATTTAGAAAGATTTACAGATGAAAATGAAACAGGAACAGAAGCAGGAACTGTAAATGAACCTGTAAATGAACCTGTAAATGAACCTGTAAATGAACCTGTAAGTGAACCTGCAAGTGAACCTGCAAGTGAACCTGCAAGTGAACCTGCAAGTAAACCTGTAAATGATGATACAATACAAGAAGATAATAATATATCACAAGAAGATGAAACAATAAATAATTGTCAAACTATGTCAAGTATGGAAATGAATAAAAAAACTTGTTTTAAATATAATTCGAATACTTTTATGGGAATTCTTCTACTCGCATTATTAATTTTATTATTAATTATTTTTATATCATCCAATAAACATACAGAAAATTTAAATACAAGTACAAAATACAATTTAACTAATACTCCTTTTTAATTAAAAAAAATGAAATTTATAAATTAATAATATTATATTAATATTATTAATGGATAAATATATTGGAGAAATACAAATTAAACCAATTTCATTCTTAGGACATGAATATACTAAATATATTTTTAGTGATATTATATTAGTGCCATTAAAATATTATGATAAAATTTACTCAAATAATAATGAATTAAATGTTTTAAAAATAAAAATAAATGAAATTGAAACATATGGAACAGTATATAATATAGTTGAAGATAATTGTATTTATGTATCAGTAACAATTTTTCAGTATTTTAAAAACAATAAAATAAATGTATATGAATCATTATTTAATATTTATTTGTGTAATAATAGATTAATTAAAAAAGATTTAGTTATATTAAAACCATTAAATATAGAATTTTTTGATATTACAGATCAATTAGAATTATTAAAAAATTATATTGGTAATAAATATCGAGTTTTATATAATAATTTAATATTAAATATTTATTCAAAAGAAATTAATAAAGATTTAGTTTTTGTTGTTGAATTAGATAAAGATATATTAATACCAGCACTTAATATAGATTTACAAATAGATTTTAAACCAGATAATGATTTGGTACATATGTATGAAAATAAACAACAAGAAGAAAAAATAAGATTAAATCGTTATTTAGATATTTTAGAAAGTTGTAATTGTATAATTTCAACAAAAACAGAAATAATAAAAAAAGAATTAACAAAAGAAGAAATTAGACAGAAACGTTTAGAATTTATAAAAAAATAATTTAATATAATTAAATTATTTTTTTATAATTTAATATAATGAAAATATATATATTGCGACATGAAGATAGAACTTTAGATGCAACTTTTTTTTCACCTTTAACAAGTAAAGGTTTATCACAATCTATAAATTTAATTAAAATATTAGAAAAATATAAAATTAATAAAATATATTCATCACCTTTTATTAGAACATTACAAACAGTTTATCCATATGCAAAATTAAAAAAAATATCTATTAATATTGATTATAGTTTAAGTGAAATACAAAGTCCTTTTATTATTCCAAAAAAATCATATCAAATAACATTACCCCAGTATATAGCGGAAAGTTTTAATTGTAGTGAGAAATATAAAAGTCTTATTATGCCAAAAAATTATACTTTTCCAGAATCAGAGTGTAATGTTTCGAGTAGAGTTAGACATTTTTTAAATTATTTACTTACTAATAAGATTGAATCAGCAAATATATATTTAATTGTAACTCATCAAGTAGTATGTAATCAAATATTAAAAGTAGCAACCAAAAAAAAAAATGAAAATATAAAATCTTCATATAATTATCCAAAAGGAGGATTAACATTAGTTTTTGATAAAGATGAATGGTTATTTGAACCAATTAATTGGGAAAAAAATGAATAAACTTTTTATATATATAATTAATGAATAAATTTATTTTAACTGAAACATTAAAAATAACAATAAAAGAAAATATAAAGGATTTATTTAAAAATTTAAATAATAATGATATTACATATTTATATAATTATTTATCACAATTAATTTATCATATTTCAAATTATTATAGTTTTAAGCAAAAAGAAGGAGAACGACAATGGAGTAAAAATAAAGGACAAGATATAAAAAGTATATGTTTACAATTAATACCATTTGTGAAAAATACAAATTTTACTGATTTAAATTATATATTATATAGTAAAAATAAATTAGATAAAAATATATTAGATAAAGAAATAAATGATGTATTAAAAAATGATATGAAATATTCAAATTTTTTAATAGGATTATTAAATGAAAATGCAGATATTGATTTATTCCCAAATAATGAAAAATTAATATATAAAATAATTAGAATTAACTATTATGCATTTATTGAAACAGTAAAAATGACAAATGGAAAATTATATGTTAATTGGTTAAATGTATTTCCTGTAATTGATTATAAAAATACAAGTATTTATAAAAAAAATAAAATAGAACTACAACAATTAAAAAATAATATAAATAATTTAGAAAATATAGAAAATTATGGATTATGGTTTGGTGATTATTATAATATTATACGTAATGGTTATTATGAAAGTATAAAAAAAATCAAATGGGTTTTATATAATACAAGAATTGATAATAAACAATATTATATGATACAGTATTTAACTTTTATTTTTAATTTTAAATCATTATATTTATTTAATAGTTATGATGATATTGATGATATTGATAAAGATTTATTTGTAAAAAAAATAAATAAAATTATTTCAAGTATTCAAAATAATATTTTTATTTTTAAAGATATTAATTTTGAAAAAGATATTTTAAAAAATTTAATTTCATTTCTTGTTAATAATTCACCTGAACGTTTTTTATTAAATAAACAATATTTTATTAAATTTTATTTAGATATTGAAACTGTTGGTGAAGATTTAGATAAAAATGAAACTGATATTAGAAATATAACTGATAATGATATTATTAGTGCATTAAAAAATATTGATGTTTCTATATTATGGAATTATTTAAAAGAAACTTTAATTTTATTAAAAAATAGCATTTATGGACATTATTTATTTATATATAATAAAAAAGAAAAAATATATATTATTAATAATCAATTTTTTAATTTTAATATAAAAAATGATAATGAATATATTAATTTAAAAAATATATATAATATTGCAAAATTATTAAGTCATAATAATGATTTTGAAGTATTAGGAACAAATTATAATAATTTAAATATTGATAGAAAAAAAGAATTTTTTTATAAATATTTAAATTTAAATTTAAATTTAAGAAATAATATTTTATATCAAGAAAGAACATTATTAAATTATAATAATATTATTCAAAATATAATTAATGGATGGAATAAAATAAATAATTATATTATTTGGCAATATTTACATTATAATGGATTATTATCAGAATTTAAAATAAATTTTGATTTAACAGATGATTTATATTTACCAATTAGTACATCAGAAAAACGTTTAACTATTCAAAGAAAATTAAAAACTTATTTTAAAAATAATAAACAAATATTTAATTCTAATTATTTTTTAACAAATGATACATATAATAATCTTAATAAATATGAACAATTAATAAATCATAATGATACTTATGATAATTTTTTAATAAAATATTTACAATATTATACTTTTTATGGTAATGATTGGATTTCACAATTAAATATTTTTAATCATTATATTTATCATCAAATTATGTATGTAACAGGTGGAACAGGTACAGGTAAATCAACCCAAATTCCAAAATTATTATTATATATGTTAAAAATGTATGATTATAAAAATAATGGAAAAGCAATATGTACACAACCTCGTATTTCACCAACAGAAGGAAATGCAAAATGGATATCTACCGAAATGGGAGTATCAATTGAAACTTTTAATTTAGAAAAAAAATATAAAACTAATAATTATTATTTACAATATAAAGATCAAAAAGATCAACATACTAAAGAAAATTGTCCACATTTATCATTACGATTTGTAACAGATGGTACATTATTAGAAGAATTAGTAAAGAACCCTTTTATGAAAGAACAAATTAAAAAGAAAAGTAAAAAATATAATAATGATTATATTTATGGTTTTAATAATAAATATGATTTAATAATTATTGATGAAGCACATGAACATAATACAAATATGGATTTAATTTTAACATTAATGAGACAAACTTGTTTTTTAAATAATAGTGTAAGATTAATTATTATTTCTGCCACTATGGATGATGATGAACCAATATATAGATCATATTTTAAATATATTAATGATGATATTGTATATCCAATTAAAAATAAAATTTACATTAACGATAATGAAGACTTGAATAGTTTAATGATGGATAGACGTGTTGATATTAGTAAACCAGGTCAAACAACACAGTATACTATTGAAGAATATTATAGAGACGATTTAATTCCAACTAATAATCATAAAAAAGATTTTGTAAAAGCACAAGAAGAAAGTTATAAAACAATAATTGATATTTGTAAAAAATATGATTCAGGTGAAATTTTACTTTTTAGTATTGGTCGGAAAGAAATTACACAAGCTGTTGATTATTTAAATACATATTTACCACAAGGAAATATATGTTTGCCTTTTTTTTCAGAATTAAATGGTAAATATAGAACAATGATTGAAAAGATAGAAAATTATATTGGTAAAATTCGAAATTTAAGAGGAAATATAAGTAAAGAATGGGGAAGTGAATATATTGAAATAAAAGATGTTCCCGAAAATACATATAAAAGAGCAATAATTATTGCAACAAATGTAGCAGAAGCATCTATTACAATTAAAACATTGAAATTCGTAGTTGATACTGGTTATGCAAAAGTAAGTAAATTTAATGATAATTTATTATCATCTGTTATTAATATTGAACCTATTTCAGAATCAAGTCGTATTCAACGTAAAGGTCGTGTTGGAAGAACAAGTAATGGTATTATTTATCATATGTATCCCAAATTAGGAAGAGCAATAAATAAACCAAAATATGGAATAACTAATGATGATTTTCATTTACATTTTTTAAAATTATTACATACACGTACAGTAGAAACAAATGATGATACTGGTTTTGAAAGAATATTATTAAATCCATTTTCAAGTCCATATTTTGTGAAATATTTTAATATGTTTAATAGTATTAATCAATATCCTGATTTATTTAATAAATTTAAAAAAAGTTATTTCTATGAAAAAAATTTATATGAAATATATAAAAAACAATATTTAAATGAAAATACCGTAATCACTTATAAATATTTTGATCATACTATTTTTAATATTTTTAATAGTATGGATCCATTTATATCATTTTTAAATAAATATGAAACAGGTTATAAAATGGAAGATTTATTTGATTTATATGGTAATTTATATATAATCCATCCATTTGAAAATAAAATTATTAGAAATATTAACGGTAATATTATTAAATATATGAATAAAATAAAAGAACAAGAATATTTAATTAGTACAAAAAATAATATTAAACAATATTTCGTATCTACAAATATAATTGATAATATAGATTTTACTAACATGAAAGAAAATTTAACAAGTAAAATACAATTTTTAGATTTTTCCAAATTTATAACAGATTATGATGGTAAGAAAACATTATATTCAAAAAAAATAAATGAAATTACTCAATTATTTACAAATATAAATGAATTTGAAAGTATTACAATATTAATTGGTTCTGGATATGATATACAATTAGAAATTATCGAAATATTATCATTATTAAGAACCATTAATGGTAATCCATTAAATATTGCAATTAATAAAAAATTATTTTATAATAAATTTAAAAATAATAGTGATATTATTGCATTACATAATATATGTAAACAATTTAGAAATAATAATTTTGAAATTTATAAAATATACAATTCCTGGAAAAATAAAATAAATTTCGTTAATAAATATAAAACAATATATGAAAATAATATAAAACTTTATAAAAAATATAAAAAAAATAATTCACAAATATTTTTAATTAAACCCCCTGAACAATTAGAAAAAGAATGGAATTTATTAAATTATTTATATGAAAATGGATATTTAAATGAAAAAGGTTTTGAAATATGGTTACATAGTAGTACTATTTTATCAGATTTAATCTTTTCAGATTTAAATAAAAATAAATATATAATTCAACAAATATGTGATACTAATTATATTAATTATAATTATATTATTATATATTTTGAAAATTTATATAATATATTTATTAAAAATATAATTAGTTCAGAAAGAGATATGGATATTAAATATGGTGAAGAAAGTGCTTTAACTTGGGTTCAAAAATTAAAACCAAGTTTAAATCAGAGTATTATAAATAATAATATTGAAAAAAAAATAATAAATACTTTTTTATTTTCTTCGCCAATTAATATTGCTGTTAATATAAATAATCAATTTAAAACACTAAATAATTATAATAATGTTAAAATATCAAATACATTATGTGATAATATAAGTAATTATATTCAATATTTAAATATTCGTGAATATAATGGGTATCAAATTTCAATAATAAATAATATTGATCCTAAATTATTAGCAATGTTATTTCCAATATATTTTAACAAACGAAATATAAAAAATAATTATTCTCACCAACTTTCAATTAATACACAATCCTGGAATATATTTATAAATAAAATTTATAATAATAGTAATTATTTATATTTTCCATTAGCTTTTTCACGTGATGAATTACCGGTAATTACTGAATATATTAATAAATTTTCCTATAATCCATTCAAAATATAAAATAATTATTTAGTAATTTGATTTTTAATATTATTTATTAATTTCATATTATTTGATAAACTATTTGATCTAACTGTTATTGTATTTTTTAATAAATCAATAGTTATTGATTTACTTAAATTTATAATTTTCATAATATCATCATTTGATACTATTAGTTTTACAGTTGTATATAAAAATTCATAATTACTATTATTATATATTTGTTCATCGCGCATAATATGTTCAATCACTAAATTATTTGTTGACTGCCATATAACAAAACCATTTGGTTTATTTGATACATGTGTAGGTGCACCAAGTTTTGATAATATTGATTCATATTCTGATTTTGGGATATTATTATCCCAATTTGAAATATCATAATATTCTTTTAAAACAACATGACTTTCTGATAATTCTTTAAATAACAAATTTTCTTGTATATAACCATTAATTTTAGAAGGTTTTGGTTTAGTAAAGATAGTTTGGTTCCATTTAGTTCTAAATTGTTCTTTATACATATAATATATTTTAGAAAGAAAAATATTATATTTTTAATATCAACATAAATATAATTAATTATTTTGTAAATATACTAATTTTTTTATATTTTTATTTTCTGTACAATTATATAATTGGGCTTTTAGCCAAAATTCGGTTAAAAGCCCACTATTTGGAATACTTGATGGTTTTTTAAAAGTATAATGATTTTCCATACCTTTAAATACATTATCTTGATCAAATTTTCTATGATAAAAACAAGTATAAACTTCATAATTATAATTTACAAATTCTGTTAATTTACATGTAATCATATTAAAATTTAAATATGTATATATTTCAGTATTAATTATTAAATCCATTTTATTATTAATATATATTTATCTTATTATAAATATAAATATCAATTTTTTTCAATATTGAAAAAAATTGATATTTATATTTATAATAAGATAAATATATATTAATATTAATGTTTTATCCAGTTAATATTATTAATACTAAAACAACAATTTTTAATATTCAAGTTATTGGGATTTTTGTTAAATATAATAAAAATAATTATTTGGTTGTTCCACATTTAAGTTTAGATGTGAATATAGTAAAAATATTTGATACTGAATTTAAAGACTTTCAGTACGCAGAATGGAATGATTTGATTATTGTTAAATATAATCCACCAAAAAATATTTTTATTTTTACTAGTTTTATGAATTTTAAATTAGATTATTCACATATAATTAATATTAATAAAAATAAAAGTAATATATTATATTTAAAGTATTTTCCAATAAATATGATACCTGATAATCCGGAACTTTTATATTTTGTAATTCAATCTTCAAATACACAAGTTGGTCAACCTGTATATTATAATAATAAATTATATGGAATTGTTATTAGAAGTGAAAATGATAAATGTTATGTATTACCAAGTATTTATATTAAAAATACAATTAAAAGACAAAATAATAATATTTATATTTTAAAAAATATGAATAAGATCACAAAAATTAATAAATATAATATTTATAATAATCATATTTATTCTCCTGAATTAAGAATTTACATCAGATTATCTGCATATATTAATCTTATAAGTGATAATAAAAAAAAGATTCAAATAATTACAAATAATTTAACATATAATACACATTTTTATAAATTCGAAAAAAATAGAAGATCAGAAAATATTATTATTAATAGTAAAATTTTACATTATGCTAGACTATATGATGAAAAATTATTAATGTTAATTTTTAATAATATGAAAAAGAAGCAAACATTTATTCATAATATTAAACAAAATTATTTAAATTTTGTTTATTAATTTAACTAATTTATGATTAAAATATAAATATGAAATAATATTATTATTTATACAAATCAAAAGAAAAATTATTACAAGTAAGTTTAGAGTAGTATGTATTTTAAATAAAATAAATATTTTTAATATTATTATTGTATAATATAAATATGAATATTTTAGACAAATAATGAAACCACATAACATTAATCGAATTTACAGAAATTTTTCTAATGAAATAAAAAATAAAACATTAGAAGAAAGAAAAGTTAAACAATTGAAAATATTGACATAACATTATATTATATCTATTTTATATATATTTTATAATTCTGTAAATATATTAAAATCTAAAAAATTACATAGATAATAACTTATATTATTTTGTTCAAATATTTTATTATATTTGAAATTATTTTTCTTTAATAACTTTTATATATAATATAAATTCAAATTAATACAAAAATATATAAAACAAGTGAAATAAAAGATATAATTAAGAAGAGTGGAAATGATGTAATAATAGTATTTAAAATATATACAACTCTAAATATAAAATAATATTATTTACTAATAATGTTTCAAATGATGGCCTATGCAGCTCAAGATGTTTATTTAACTTACAAACCTGATCATAAAATGTCTGAAGAAGAATTTATACATTACTATAATTCTTCATATGTATATGGGTATGGACATGGATATAATTATGATCACTATTTTAAAAATGATATTGACTTAAAATTAACATATGAATTAAAGTTCGTTAATAATAAAAATTATATTTGTCCAGTTACATATGATAAAATTATATTAGGAAGTAAATATATTACTTGTAATATTTGTAATAATAATTTTAATTATATTATATACGAAAAGTGGATTATTAAAAATAATAATTGTCCATATTGTAGATCTGATTGGAAAAATAATAATATTATTTATATAAATAGAGAAAAGTTAGAAGACTGTGAAAATTTAAATAAATATACAGGTGAAATTACATATAATATTATAAATGAATTAATTAATAATTGGATTACTAATTATTTTGATATAAATAAAGAAATTACATTAAATATAATAAAAGAAGTAGCTAAGAAGAAAGAAAAAGAAAGAAGAAAAAAGAAAAAAGAAAAAAGAAAGAAGGCAAATTATTATAAAAGAAGAGAAGAATTTATCAAAATGATGTATTATGATTTAAAACGTAAAAATAAAAATTTATATACTAATGAAAGATATAAAAAGAAAAAAAGAAATTATTATAAAAAAAGAAGAATTTATCAAAATGATGTATTATGATTTAAAACGTAAAAATAAAAATTTATATACTAATGAAAGATATAAAAAGAAAAAAGAAATTATTATAAAAAAAGAAGAATTTATCAAAATGATGTATTATGATTTAAAACGTAAAAATAAAAAAGGTAAATTATTATAAAAAAAAGAAGAATTTATCAAAATGATGTATTATGATTTAAAACGTAAAAATGAAAATTTATATACTAATGAAGATATAAAAAGAAAAAAGAAATTATTATAAAAAAAAGAAGAATTTATCAAAACGATATATTATGATTTAAAACGTAAAAATAAAAATTTATATACTAATGAAAGATATAAAAGAAAATAAGAATAATATAATTAAAATGACCACTGTATTTGTATTAAATTCAAAATTATATATTTAATATATAATTTTGAATATATAATTTATTGATAAAAAATTTAAAATAAAACATTAAAAAGTTTAATTCATCATAATATTTTTTTCAAAATTATTTAAACGTGGTCCATTATTATTACCATTATATTTTTCAACTTTATTTTCAACTGAATATTTTATAAATGAAAAATTATCTGATTCAGAAAGATGATCTTTTAAATAATTATCAATTATTTCTTCTAGTTGTATTAATATATTATCAGATAAATATTTCATATTAAAATAAATTCCATTATTATTTTGTGTATATTTATGCTTTCCATTAATTATTAATTCAGGTAAACACAATTCAAATATTTTGTTTAAAATATTGTTTTCTCTTATTAATTTAATTTTATCATTTATTGAGACTTTTTTTTTATAGTCCATATAATTATATATATTAAAATTTTTAATAAAATAATCGAAATAAAATATCTATATTTATTTATAATGACAAAAAAATATTCATATTCTGATACTGAAAATGAAGATTTTCAGTATGACACATTTAAAAAAAGAGAATTTTATTATCACAGAGTATCAAAAAGAGATATTTTAAAGTCAAAAGAAGATATTGAAGATTATCGTAATCAAATATGTAGAGGAGACTTAAAATTACGTAATCAACAAATATTATTAACTAATTTTTTTTCACCTAACACTCCATATAATGGATTATTATTAATGCATGGTACAGGTACAGGTAAAACATGTACTGCTATAAGTATTGCAGAACAATTTAAAGAACAAATTAAAAAATATAATACACATATTTATGTTCTTGTTCCAGGTACAAATATTAAAGAAAATTTTAAAAAAGAATTACTTTTTTGCACAGGTGAAACATATTTAAAAAATAAAGAATTATTAGAACAATTAACATTAGATGAACAAGAAAAAGAACGTAAAATTAGTATATATAGTGCATTACAATATTATAAAATTTTATCATATAAAACTTTTTTAAGAAAAGTACTTGGTGAAAAAATTACAGAAAAAAAGTTATCAAATAATGATAAAATTAAAAGTAAATATAAAAAAACAGAGAGTGGTGATTTTGAACGTGAAATTGTTATTGATAGAATTCAAAATATGAATAATTCTCTTATTATTATTGATGAAGCACATAATATTTCAGGTAATGATTATGGTGAAGCATTAAAACATATTATTAAAATTTCAAAAAATTTAAAAGTATTATTATTAACTGCAACACCTATGAAGAATTTCGGTGATGATATTATCGATATGTTAAATTTTTTAAGACCATCAGATAGTCCAATTAAAAGAGACAAAGTATTTAATTCTAAACATAATTACAATATGGATTTTAAACCTGGAGGTAAAGAATATTTAAAAAAAATGGCACATGGTTATGTATCTTTTTTTAGAGGTAATATGCCATATACATTTGCAGATCGTATTGATATGGGTGAATTAATTGGTAATATGTTATTTACACCAGTTATAAAAAGTTTTATGACTAATTTTCAGTTAAATACTTATAAAAAAACAGAAAAAGAGATATCAGATGGTTTAGAAAGAGCAAGTAGTGCAGCTGCAAATTTTGTATATCCAGGTTTAAATTCAAATAATAAATTAATTGGTTATTATTCAGGAGAAGGATTGAAAAAAGTATTAACACAAATTAATAATCCAAATTTAATTAAACTAATTAATAAAGAATTATTTAATAATAAAATTGACAAAAATGATATTAAAGATTTTTTATTACGATCAGAAAATAAAAATATTACTGGTAATATTTTAAAAAAAAAATATTTAAAAACATTCTCAGTTAAATTTTATAATTGTTTAAAAAATTTAGAAGAATTAGTTGAACATAAAGAAGGACCCCAAACTAGTTTTATTTATAGTAATTTAGTAAATGCTGGTGGAATGGAATTATTTGCTGAAGTTTTAAAAATGAATGGTTATTTGGAATATAAAGAAAATAAAAGTGAATATGATATAACAGATAATATTATTGATTATCGTACTGGTCTTAATTATGGTGAATATAAAAATAAAAAATTAAACTTAAATCATTTTTATCCAGCAACTTTTTTATTAGTTACAGGAAATAGTGATGATAGTAATGATGAAATACCAGAAGTTAAACAAAAAATTATTCGTACTGTTTTTAATAGTTTTAGTAATCGTGAAGCCAAATTTATAAAATTTATTCTTGGTAGTCGTGTTATGAGTGAAGGTATTACTTTAGAAAATGTACAAAGTGTACATATTTTAGATGTTCATTATAATTTAGGTAGAGTTGAACAAGTTATTGGTCGTGCTATACGTGATTGTAAACATCAAGCAATTATTAATAAAAATAATTTTTTTCCAAAAGTAAAAGTTTATAGATATGTTATTAGTATACAAAATAAATTAACAAGTGATGAAAAATTATATCAAAAAGCAGAACAAAAATTTTTATTAGTTAAAAAAGTTGAAAGACAATTAAAAGAAGTAGCGATAGATTGTCCATTATTATTACATAATAATAAGTTTCCAGAAGAAATTAAAAAATATAAAAATTGTGTTGAACCAACATCTGAAAATATAAAACAAAAAAAAAATATATGTCCTATGACATGTGATTTCCAAAGTTGTGATTTTAAATGTGATAATAAAAAATTAAATAAAGAATATTATAAAAATGGTACATATAAAAATTTAGATGTTAAAGAAATTGATTTTGGAACATTTAATGATACATTGGCAAAAGCAGAAATAAGTGATATTAAAGAAAAAATTAAAGATTTATATAGATTTAATCATGTCTATATTTATGATGAAATTTTAAATAAAATTAAAAAATCATTTTCAGAACATCAATCTAAATTATTTAATACTATTTATTTAGATAAAGGATTAGAAGATTTAATGCCACGTACAGAAAATGATTATAATTCTTTTAAAGATACTATATATGATAAATATAATCGTACTGGATATTTAATTCAAAGAGGTAAATATTTTATTTTTCAACCATTTGATGATAATGAAAATATTCCATTATTTTATAGACAAAATTTTGAATTGAACACTAAAAATAATATACCTGTTAAAAATTATATTGAAGAAAAATATAGTGAAATTATAAAAACAACAGAAGATAATATAACTGAAGTATCTATTATTAAAGATAAAAAAAAATATGATTTTGATAGTGTTATGGATTATTATACTAAAAGAAATGATAATTTTATTGTTGGTATTATTGATAAATCACCACGTTCTTATGAAAAAGAAGATATATTTAAAATTAGACCACCTATTACTAAATCAGATTTAAAACGTGGTAAAGGGATTTTTAATTTTAAAGGAGCAGTATGTATAACACGTGATATGGATTTTATACATAAAAATATAAATAAATTAAAGAAAGAATTTAAAAAATTTGATAATATACCATTTGAATTTAAAAATAGTCGAAAACGTAATGTATTATGTGAACAAATTAAAAATTCTCTTATTTATTTAGAAAAATATTCAACTGGATCAAATAAACGTAATTATTTAATGATACCTGCAAATCATCCAACATATGAATTTCCATTTAATCTTGAAGACAGAGTAAAATATATAATAAATAATGTTAATAAAATAATTGAACGTAAATATGATTATACAGTTAATAAAGAAAATAAAGGAATGAAATATACTATTATTATTAAAACTAATAAATATATTGATAATAAAGAAAATAAAATTAAAAAATTAGGATTTATAAAAAATAAATCACATTTTATTAAAACTATTATATAAATATATTAATATAAAATTTAAAACTCAAATAAACTCTCTAATTTAATATTATAAAATTACAAAATTTATTTGAAATTTGAAAAATTAAAACTTATTTTGATAAGATGGAAAACTTAGTTTTCTAATATAGACAATCGTATTTACGAAAGAACTATACTTGTAATACACTCGTAAAAATTGATAATCAACAAACCTTATTATAAAAATTGAAATAATATTATATTAAAGCTTATGATTTAATATATTTAATGACTTCGCAAGTTAAATTTTACAATCAAACCCAATCAAAACAATATGTTCATCCAAAACATTTGAATGGTCAAAAAGCATTATATTGTGCTTTTTGTTATCATTTATCACATTGTGATAAAGATCAACATAGTAATGGTATTCTTTATCATGATCAAAATTCAATGGAAATGAATTGGTTCTGTTCGGCATATTGTAAGAATGCTCATTGTCATGAAAATGGTATTTTTACATATGATGGTCTTAGTAAACATATTCATAAAAATCATCCAATTCAACAGAGAATGAGACGAGCACGAACACATGGTATTAATATATAATTATAAATTAAATTATATTTAAAATTGTTTTATAAAAATTGAAAATAAAATTATTAATATTCTTTATTAATATTTTTTATGGAATTATTACCACTATCAGAACAAAATCGCAGAGCCTCATTAGGTCATGATTATAAAGATTTAAAAATTATATATCCTGAATGGTCATATGATCTACATAAATATGGTCACCATTTAATAAATGAAAAATTAGAATTAATCGCAACAGAAGGAATAATTAGATGGTATTTAAAAGAAAATACACCATTTGATATTGATTATAATTATAATAATATTATGTATTTTTATAAAAATCCAGAACAAATTAGTTATAATGATATGATATCTATACAGCAAATTGGTAAATTAAATTATATTGAATGTTTTATGCCAGAGTTAGAATATGAAACAAAATATATATATTTTATTAAAAATAAAATTGATAATATATATTTTTTACATAAGTTTGGTTTTTATTTGTGCAATATTTATGATAAACAAAATATTATTAAATATATAAAAAATGTATACGATAGTATTAAAACACGACAAATATTTTTTATGTATGGAAGTTATTATAACTATTTTATAAAAACTTATCCAAATGTAAAAAATTGGGGAATTATTTTCCAAAAATATAAAGTTATTCTAGAACAAATTAGTAACTATCAACACCCTGATATATATAAAGTTGATATATTTGTTGAAAATATTCAACAATATATTTATACATTAATAATTAAATATATTGAAAATTTTATGATTATTGAAAAAAATATTATTATAATTAAAGATCAAGAAAAATTAAATAATGATAAATATTTAAAATATTATAAAGATTTAAATAATTTTTTATAATTTATATTAAATTAAAATAATATCTTCTTTTAAAGTAAAAATGATAAAGACATTTTATTATAATAAGATACAATAATCAACAAACCTATTAACTTTATAAAAAGTAGAATAAAAATTGATTTTATTATTATAAACATATAATAATTATTATATATAATGACTACAAACTATCTTGAAACAGGTGTTATTATAAATAAATCAGATGGAACAGAAGAAGTTTATCAAATTCCATATAATCTTAATAATGTATTTATAAAAGAAAAAGATGTTATTGAGATTCTTGAACGTTATAATGTAAAAGTTCAAAAATTAAATAATTTTGAATTATTTCATCAAGCATTTACACATAAAAGTTATATTAAAAAAGATATTTTTACAGATGAAATTTTACATTGTGTTAAAAATGAATTAAATAATCCCCAAAATCTTATGGAATTACAACCAAAAAGTTATGAAAGATTAGAATATTTTGGTGATAGAGTTGTTAAAATTACTGTTAGTTTTTATCTATTTAATCGTTATTTAAATGAAGATGAAGGTTTTATGACTAGATTACAAACTAAATTAGAAGATAAAAAAAATTTAGCAATGTTATCAAAAGAATTAAGATTAGAACGATTTTTTATTCTTTCAAAACAAATTGAAAATGTTGGTGGTAGAACACTTGAAAAAATACATGAAGATGTTTTTGAAGCATTTATGGGTGCATTATTTTTTTCTGTTGGTTTTGAACCATGTGTTTTATTATTATTAAACTTACTTGAAACAACAATTGATTATTCTGATAAATTATATAAAGATAATAATTATAAAGATATATTATTACGATTTCATCATAAAAATAAATGGAAATTTCCACAATATCATCTCATTGAAACAAATGGACCAGCTCATAAAAGAATATATATTATTGGTGTTGAAAATCCAAATTTAAGTTATAATAATAAAAAACTTTATAAAAATAATTATGAAAAATTATGTATTAGTTTTGGAAAAGGTATGTCAAAAAAAGATGCCGAACAACAAGCAGCAAAAATGTCATTAATTATTAATAATGTTTTAAATAAAGATCAATATCATATAAATGATATTTATTATTGGAAATCAGATATTATACATGAATCAAATTTAATTATTTCAGATGATATTAATATTATTTCTAATAAAAATAATATTAATGAAACAGATAGTGAATATGAAGATTAACTAATTTAAAACTATTTAAATTAGTTACCATAATATACATAATTATTTATATAAATTTAGTAACTATAATTGTAATTTTATATAATATTTTTATACATTTTATGTTTTTCTAATTTTTTTAAGTAATTTTATTAAAGTATTTATTATTATAATTATGATTTCTTATTATATTAATCATTTATTAATCCCTCGATAAAAATAGTATTTCACACCCTTATAAAAATAATATATAAAAATAATATATAAAAATAATATATAAAATACAATACAAGTCAAAATACATGAAATTAAAGAACAATATAATGGAGGGGGGGGAATTAAAATAGGTACAAACGTTAAATTAAAAGATAGTACACCTTTACGAGGAGAACCAAATGATTTTTATGTATATTTAGACACTGAAACAAATAAATCGTATATAATGCAAGTTGAAACTAAAAAAAATTATGAAGTAGAAGATGAATATTTAGAGTTAAAATCTCCCAGAAAAAATATAGTAAATAATGATAATAAATGGAGTGTTAGTAAATTTAATACTAATAAATTTAATAAATTTGATGATAGTAAATGGAATGTTAATGTTAATAGATTTAATAATAATGATAAAAACTGGCATGTTAGTAAATTTAATAGAGATATAAGTAAATGGCATGATCCTAATAATCCATTTGAAAAATCTGAAAGAACTATCGGAATTTTACAAAGAACTTTATGTTTAATATGTTCACAAGGAATTTTATCTAAATTACATAAAAATAGGTGTGATACAATTAATATGAGAGAAGATCGAGAGCAAATTATAGAACCAGGGTAGGCATTTAAACCAATGATGACATATGGATTAAATGGATCTACGACCGCATTAATTGCAATAAAAGAAAACGAAAATTTTATTAGAGTAATGTTAATTCATAATCCAAATAAAGAAACAGTTGCAAAATATATTAATGGAAAATTAAACAAATACAAAGATCAAAAATATTCATCATATGTTATTATTCGGGGTCCTGGCGAATGGCAATTAAAAGAAAAGTATTATACGATTTCAAAAGATAACGACTATTGGAAAAATAAACTTGGAATATATAATAATATTAGATTTTGTATTGAAGGATATAATTTAAATATGTCAGAACCATCACTTGACAACAAAATACATTGTAAATTAGTTGAAAATGAATTACAATATACTACTACTGTAGGAAAATGGACAAATATAGAACTTTGTAATACAAAATAAAAATTATTTTTCACTAAAAACATATTGTTTTGTTCTAATATCTTTTTTACCTTGTTGTTTAATTCGATAATCACTACTAATCATATTATACTTAATAACCAGGGACGTTTTATAATATATTTTTATATTACATCGTGTTATAGATATTTTAACAACTGATATATGTTTTCAAATAATTAATTTAAGATACGTTTTAATTTAAAAAATATTATATTTTTTAAATTAATATGGAACTGAAACAAAATAATATACGTAATTGTTTTATTTCAAAAAAAAATGTTGCAATAATTTATAAAAACTTATTAAGTGAAAATAATATTACTAATATTGATGTACATAATAAAAAACAAATTTTAAATCAACTTACTTTAATTATGAAAACATTAATTCAAAAAATTAATATTTCACAAATTAATAATAATAATATTAGTTATTTAATTATTCAATTTAATAATTTATGTTTAAAAGAATTAACACAGTATGTACATAAAAATATACAATTTAGTAATCATGCAAAACAACAACAACAAAAAAATCAAGATATTCATTTTCAACCTATTCAACAACATAATAATAACAATTCTTTATCATCATATCCAATAGCATCACATCAACCAATAGATATTCATCAAAAAATGGAACAAATGGAAACAATGAGAAATAACCAAGTTAATAATATACAACATATACCATCAATGATAAATAATGCTGATTATCGAGATACTGATAAAATGTCATTAATGGATAAAATGGCTGAATTTGAAAAAAATAGAAGTCTTAATACTGATAATAGACCACCTATGCCTGATTTTTTAAAACCACAATCTGTTGGTAATAAACAATCACAGCAGTATAATATACCGAATAATAATAATATACCTAATAATGATAATAACACATTTATTCCATTTAATAATGATATATCACATGCAAATGTTCAACATAAAACAGATCCAGATAAATATAATGAAAATATTAGTATAGAAGAAAGATTAAAACAAATGGAAGAAATGAGATCAATCAGTAACCCAGTACAACAATCTCAACCACAACAATCTCAACCACAACAATATCAACAACCACAACCACAACCACAACCACAACCACAACCACAGCCACAGCCACAACCACAACCACAATCACAACCACAACCACAACAATATCAACAACCACAACCACAACCACAACCACAACAATATCAACAACCACAACCACAACCACAACCACAACCACAACAATATCAACAACCACAACCACAACCACAACCACAACAATATCAACAACCACAACCACAACCACAACCACAACAATATCAACAACCACAACAATATCAACAACCACAAATTGAACATTTATTAAATGAAATAAGTTTATTAAAAAGACAACAAAATCATAATTATTTACAATTAGAAATAAATAAAATAGAAAGTGAATATAATTATAGATTTAAATCAATTGATAATATAATTGGAGTGAAATTATTATCATATTCTATACCAGAACCAAGTTATAATTTTAAGTATTCTACATTAAAATATTTAATTGGAGATAATATATATTCAATTAATGTTGAACAGGGTTATTATAATTCTAATAATTTATTATCAGTTTTAAATAAAAATAAATATTTATATTTTACATATAATTATAAAAAAAGAATACAAATTAGTTTAAAAACGAATAATATTATTAATGGTGATGAATTAATTGAATTACAACATTTTGAATTAATTGAAACAGAATTAAGTCAAAAATTAGGTTTTATAAATAATAAAAGTCATAACAATATTATAGTTGCTAACAATTTAATTGATTTTCGATTGCCAACTAAATTAAAAATGTATATTATGAATATTGATACTAATCCATTTAGTATATTAAATATTAATGGATCTAGTTATGGTGAAATTAATTTTAAACAACCAATATCATTAGATAATTTACATATAATATTTAAAACTGAAAATAATGAAATTTATGATTTTGATGGATTATATTATAATTTAAGTATTCAAATAATAACATTATAGAATGATTTTATATATTATAAAAAAATTGATATTTAATTAAATTCAAATTGAATTTAATTAATACTAATGAATCCATTCCAAGTTACTTCAATTAATATTATTAAATCGACAATAATAAAATATAATTATAATTCAGATTGTACAATTTGTGCAAATGAATTAAATGATGATTCAATTTATGCACAAGATGGAAATTATTTCTCTACTATTTCTACTGGTGAATGTGGACATAGTTATCATAATGATTGTATCGATAAATGGTTAAAATCACACAGAATGTGTCCATTATGTAAACAGAAATTTTAATTTATTTACAAATCACTAATACTTAAACTAATATTTAATTCACTAGAATCAGATACAGAGGAAGTACCTAAAACACCGGTTGTTTCTGTATTAAGATCATTTAAATTACCACCAAGTTGTTGAAATAATTGTTCAATGTCTTCAGTATTTGTTATTTCATTTATATTTTCAGACCCACCTAATTGTGTTGGTGCTAATGTTGTTGGTGCTAATGTTGTTGGTGCTAATGTTGTTGGTGCTAATGTTGTTGGTGCTAATGTTGTTGGTGTTAATGTTGGTGCTAATGTTGTTGTTTGTGTTGTTGGTGCTAATGTTGTTGTTGTTTGTGTTGGTGCTAATGTTGTTGTTGGTGCTAATGTTGTTGGTGTTTGTGTTGTTGGTGCTAATGTTGTTGGTGCTAATGTTGTTGGTGCTAATGTTGTTTGTGTTGTTGGTGCTAATGTTGTTGGTACATGTGTTGTTTGTGTTGCTGATGCTAATGTTGTTGTTTGTGTTGGTACACGTGTTGTTGGTGAATTAACATGACCTGTACAAGTTGATCCACTAAATTTAAATGGTGCCATCCCACCTTGTTGCTTATATAAATCATCTAAATCAATTTCAAAACTTTCGATTGGTTGACCCATCATATTACCTCCAATTTGAGTTTGAGTTTGAGTTTGAGTTTGAGTTTGATGTGAAAATGTTGGTGTATCAGACAGAACAATATGTTGTTCTGTTTGTTCAATATTGTTCATATTACCACCAGATTGATATTGATTTTGTGTGGTATTATGTAAAATATTATTAAATGATGGTGTTTCTGTTAATAAATATTGCTCTGTTTTACTAATATTACCACCATTTTGATTTTGTATATTATTAGTTTCAGTTAATAATTCATATTCTTGTTTTAAATCTAAATATTTTTGTTTATATTTTAAATATTTTTGCTCGTACGACATATAATTATATATAGAAATTTTTAAAAGTTTTTATATAATTTTTATATTATATTTTATGAAAACAATATTAATAGGAGATAATAGTAAAGATCTTTATGGATGTCACAATGATGTAATATTATTATATAATTTTTTTTATGAATTAAATATTCCACTTTTCTTTTTTAATAATATTAATTTTGAAAAGATAAATAAATATATAAAAAATAAAACAATAATAATATTTTATTTTTCGGGACATAGTTTAAAAAATGGTAAAATATTAATTAATAATAAGTATTATTCTAGTATTTATATTTTAAATTATTTAAATAATTTAAAAAAAAATATTAATGTTATTTTTATTATTGATAGTTGTTATAGTGAACAATTTATATGTTATAAAAATTTTAAATATATTATTAATGTTAAATATTTATTGTCATGTAATAAATATCAAACAAGTAAAGAAATTACAGTTGATTATAATGTAAATAATTATAAATATTTTAAAATAATAAATCCATCTAAACAATTAGTCCATAGTATATTTTCTTTTTATTTATGTAAATTATTATATAAATATAAATTAAATATAAAAAAAATAATTAAACATCCTTATTGGGAGATAATTAATGAAAAATATCAACAAGAATTTATATATTATGAAAAAAAATAAAATTCTATAATATATAAATATGGATAAAAAATGTGCACCTCATAAAATATATAATGATGGAAGTTGTTTTACTGTAGATGATTTAATTGAAATTACAAATGATTATAATAAAATTATACCACAACAACAGAAAATAGTATTAAAAAAAAATAAAAAATATTTATTACAAAAATTAACAGCTGCAATGAGATCAAATTATAAATGTAATGAACAAACTTGTTGGATACGTCAATCTTTTATAAAAAATACAAATATTAAAAACTATACCTTCCGACCAATTGGACCAGATACACAATTTAAATGGACAACAACACGTAATATAAATGATGTTATGAGCCAATATGAAAAAAAATATAAAGATTTTAAATTTTATGGTGCTGTACCATATGATTTTGAAAATCTTGATTTTCTACCAACATATAAATTTAATATAAAAAATTTAAATTCAAGTAATGAAAATCAAATTGGAATGGTTATTAATCTTGATCCACATAATAAAAAAGGTTCTCATTGGGTAAGTTTATATATTAATCGTATGAAAAATCAAGTTTATTTTTTTGATTCAGTTGGAAAACCACCAGGTAAACGTATTTCTCATTTTATTAAAAAATTTTATAATGATATGATGAATAAAGGTTTAACACATGAACAAATTGATATTAGATGTAATAAAAAACAACATCAATTTAATGATAGTGAATGTGGAATTTATTCAATGAATTTTATTATTAGATTACTACAAGGCGATAATTTTGATGATATTATAAATAATATTACAAATGATATGGAAATGAATACAAATCGTAATATTTATTTCAGAAATAATAATTTTAAATAAAAATATAATTTGAAAATAATTTAATACATTAAATATATTATATAAATTTATTATAATGATTAAAACAAACAATATTATTGGAATTGATGAAGCAGGACGTGGTCCGCTTATTGGTCGTATTTATACTGGAGCTGTTATATGGAATAGTGATTTAGAATGTGATATTATAAAAGATTCTAAAAAGATGACACCGAAGAGGCGGGCTATTGCATTAAAATGGATTGAATCTAATTTAAAATTTGGTATTGGTTATGCTGATCATAATGAAATAGATCATATTAATATATTAAATGCTACAAAATTAGCAATGGATAGAGCAATTAATGATTTAGTTTCAAAATATAATTTAGAATTAAATAATTATGAAATATATATTGATGGTTGTGGATGGGAAAAAAAATTTAATACTTTAAATAATGTAACATCAATTATAAAAGGTGATGATAAATATTATACAATTGCTGCTGGTTCAATTATTGCAAAAGAATATCATGATAAACATATTATTGAACTATGTAAAGATAATGATTATAATGATAAATATGATTTATTAAAAAATAAAGGTTATCCAACAAAAAAACATATTGAAGGAATAAATAAATATGGTATAACTATATATCATCGTAAATCATTTAAAAGATGTAATAATATTTAATAATAAGATAGTTTTATTTAAACTTGATATTTAGATATACAAATAATTTCTAAATTATTTAAATGATAGAAAAAAATAATAATATTATTTATATTGATATTGCAGGAAGAGGTTCTATTTTTGGAAAATTATATGCTTGTGCAGTTATATTAAATGATAATAATGATCCTGATGAAATTAATTTAAAAAATAAAAAAAATATTTTAAATTGGATTAATAATAATTTTATTTATGGTATTGGTTTTGTAAATAATAATGAAATTGATAAATTAATTTGTAATAATGGAACACAAACGTCATTACAAATAGCAATACAGATAGCAATACAATTAGCAATTGATGATTTATTAAAACGTGTAGAAATAATTAATTATGAAATATATATTAATGGATATGGTTGTAATAATAATAAAAAATGTACCACCGTAATTAATAATAATAATGAATATTATGGAATTACAATTGCTACAATTATATCACAATATTATTATAATATATATATAGAGTATTTATCTTGTAAAGACCATGATCTTGATATTAAATATAATTTATTAAGAAATAAAGGACTTCCAACAAAACAACATCTTGAAGGTATAAAAAAATATGGATTATCTAAATATCATAGAAAAAGTAATAAATATAGTTCTTATTTTTAATTAACTAAATCTAAAAATCATATTTATATACAAGTTCTATTTACTTTGTAATGTACTCATTAAAATTGATTGAGTGAGAATTAATAATCAACAAACCTTATTAACTTTATAAAAATTGATTTGAAAAAAATTTTAAAAAATAAGTAATCATATTTACGAAAGAACTATACTTTGTAATACACTCGTAAAAATTAATCTAGGCAATTAAAACTTGTTTTGGTAGGATAAGAAAACTAAGTTTTTTATCTCCAAAATAAAAATTGATAAATTTTTATTTAAATATATTAATATTAATATATTTAAATGTCAACAATTTTAGGAAAAGAAGGTTATTTATTAAAAAAATCAAAATTTGATAAAGATATAATTGTTAATCTTAAACGTGAATTAATGGTTCAACCACAACAACATTTTAAAGGTGTTAAAAAAAAAATCATTAGATATCCAGTTTATCAAGAAAATGATAAATATTTATGTATTCCAAAATTTTATGGATTAAAAAAGTTTGGAAAACCAGATAAAAATACAGAACCAAAAGGTGAAAAAACTAATTATGAATTTAAAGGAGTTTTACGTGGTGAACAACAAAAAGATATTTTTAATAAAACAAAAAAAAGTATTAATACAACTGGTGGTGGTTTAATTTGTGCTGGTTGTGGTGTTGGTAAAACTTTTATGGGATTATATATTGCCCATCATTATAAAGTAAAAACTCTTGTTATTGTTCATAAAACATTTTTATTAAATCAATGGAGAGAAGAAATAAAAAATTTTACAACTGCAAAAGTAGGTATTATTCAACAAAATAAAGTAGAAGTAGAAGGTAATGATATTGTTATTGGTATGCTACAAAGTATTGCTAAAGAAAAATATGATCCAGATATTTTTAATGATTTCGGTCTTATTATTTTTGATGAGGCTCATCATGCACCATCTGAATATTTTTCAAAAGCATTACCAATTATTAATTGTAAATTATCATTAGCTTTATCAGCAACACCAAAACGTGCTGATAGAATGGAAAAAGTATTATATTGGTATTTAGGTGATATATGTTATAAAGCACCACCAAAAAAAAATAATAATGTTAATGTTGATATTTATAAATATAATTTAAAACATCAAAAATTTGCAGAATCTTATATGTATAATGGCGAAGTTAATAGACCACGAACATTAAATCGTATTGTTAAATTAAAAAAAAGAAATAAATTTATTTTGAAAATATTATTTGATATTATGGATGAAGAAGATAGACAAGTTTTATTATTAAGTGACAGAATTGAACATTTACAAAATTTACAAACAAAAATAGACGAAGATGGTAGATATACATGTGGTTATTATGTTGGTGGTATGAAACAACAAAAATTAGATGAATCATCAAAATGTCAAATTGTATTAGGTAGTTATGGCATGGCAAGTGAGGGTTTAAATATTCCAACATTAAATACATTAATTATGGCAACACCTCGAAAAGAAGTTGAACAAAGTATTGGACGTATTATGAGAAAAACTCATGAAAATATAACACCATTAGTTATTGATATTATTGATCAATTACCTTGTTATTATAATCAAGGTATGAATCGTAAAAGACTATATAAAAGATTAGATTATAATATGATATTACATGAAGTTGAAAATAATAAAATTTTATCATCAATAAATATTAGTAAAGAACCAATATCAAAAAGTAAAAAACCTATTTATAAAAAAGTTAATTATGGTTTTACAAGTAGTGAAGATGAAGACTAAAATAAAATGATAAGAATGTTATTTATAAAAATTGATTGCCTATATTTTGTAATGCACTCGTAAAAATTGATTTAATATATCTAAAAATTATATATTATTATTTTATGACAAATAATACAAAATATATTATTAAATGCTGTGATAATACAAATTGTATAGTTGCTAATTTTTATATATTTAATTCAATTGAAGAACGTTTAGAATATTTTAAAAATAATTTTGTAAATCCATCAAAGAAAATATCTAAATTTATAGATTATATTACTTATATTAATGAACATGATAATAAATTATATTCACAATGGTTATTTTTTAAAGATAAAAAAAATTTACTATTCAGTGATGAAGAATATACATATAATTTATTATTTCCAAATGATAGTAAAAATAAATATCCAACATCATTAAATGAATTATATGAATATATTAATTCAAATTCTAATTATGATTTAAGACTTTATAGAGATTCAAGATGTGAACTTAGTTTTAATTTTTATAAATGGAATAATGTAAATAAAAATATCATACAAGAAATAGAATATAGTCCAGAATGGTATGTTGATAAAGACGATAATGTTTATAATTTTGAATATATTAAAAAAAATTATAATATTGATCCAACTTCTGATATTGATAAATATAATGAAGATGAATTATTATCTTATTATCGATTTAATGATTCTATTACATTAATTAATAAAAATACACAATATCATGAAAGATTTATGTGTTTTCATTGTCAAGAAGGTATTGTACAATATTTATAAATATTGATTATCCTAATGATAATATTGTATTTTATTGAAGAATTTAATATCCCAAAATAAAAGTTAATTGCCTATACTTCGTAATGTACTCGTAAAAATTGATAAGGATGTTGTTTATTGTATCTTTGATATAATAATCAACAAACCTTATTAACTTTATAAAATAAATCAAAGATTTATTTTATAAAAATTGATATAATAATATTTTAAATATTTAAAATATTATTAATGTCGCTTAGTAAAATTACAGAAACTGTTGGGAATCATTTTATTAAATATACAAAAAATATGATTAAGAATGGAAGTCTATTTTCTATTAATTCTTATGATATTTTATATAAAAAAAATAACAAAACAATTTATTTGAATCATAAAGAAATGATTGAATTTTTATATGATTTGTTTAATATAAAAATTAATTTCAAACAATGGCCCCAAAAAGTACTTAAAAGTATGAAGAAAAATAATTTTATTCTGGGGAAACAACCAATAGAATTATTACTTGTTTTTATCACTTATACAAAAAATGATGTGTATTATTATGTTAGTATTCCCGAATATTTAAATATTAATATAGATAAATTAATTGAAGGTTTAGATTATCGATATATTAATTCTACAAAAACATCATATAATCGAATTCAATTATATGGATCAATGGATTGTGAATTTCCATTAAAACATAAAGATATTATTCAATTATATTTTCTTCATAAATTTAAAGAAATAAAAATTTATGAAGAAATAGATAGTGATTAAAATAATAAATAAATAAGAATAATACTCTTTATTAAAAATTGAAACTTAATTTATAAATAAAATATTTTATAGTATAATAATGACAGTTTTAGATGTTGATCAAAGTCTCAATTTAGTAATTGAAGATAATTTTTATAAAACATTATACTCTTTTATTGTAAATTTATCATTTGATGAAAATACACATATTGGTGAATGGTATGATAAATATTATAATCTTTTTTATTATATTCGTACTTATGGATATAATGATCGATATAAACAAATTTATAAAGAAGTATTAAAAAATGCACAAAAAAAATATCCACATAATACTATGTTACACTTTATGCCACCAAATTTATATAATTTTGTAGTTAAAAATCATAAAAATTCAGGTTATCATTGGTGGTTATATGTATTTAACTAAGTTTATTTATATAAAATATATTTTTTATAATTTATTATAATGGAACCATTTGTAGAAAAATTTAATTATTTATGGAATATTAAATGTTCAAATTATGATAAAATACCAAATATTTTACCACCAGTTGATAGAATCATTGTAATTGGTGATATTCATGGTGATATAGTAAAATTAAAACAATTACTAAGATTAGGAAAAGTTATAAATAATAAAAATGAATGGATTGGTGGTGACACAGCAGTTGTTCAATTAGGTGATCAAATTGATAGTTGTAGACCATCGAGTGGTGAATTATGTTCTAATCCAAAAACAACATCAAAAGATAAAGCAAATGATATTAATATTTTATATTTTTTAACAGATTTACATAAAAAAGCACAACAATATGGAGGTGCAGTATATAGTATTATGGGTAATCATGAATTAATGAATGTTAATGGTGACTTTTCATATGTTAGTTATAAAAATTTAAATGATCCATATTTTAAAAATAAAGATAGATATGAAGAATTCTCACCAGGTAATAATATTGCTAATTTTTTAGCTTGTACACGAAAAATGGCATTAATCATTGGTTCAAATTTATTTGTTCATGCTGGAATATTGCCTGAAATTGTAGAAAAATATAGTGTTAATGATTTGAATACATTATTAAGTTTATATTTATTTGATGAATTACAACAACCACATACATTTAAAGATATTTTTTTATCTCCACAAGTGTCACCATTATGGAATCGTGTTTTTGGAAATATAAATAATAATCCTCATGATTGTAAACGTGTAATGAAACCATTAAAAGAAATATATAAAGTTGGTAAAATATATGTTGGACATACACCACAAATAAATGAAGGTATTAATAATTATTGTGATAATACAGTTTGGTTAACTGATATTGGTGCATCACAAACATTTGATAAATATATTACAATGAAAACAAAAAATTATACATTAAATACCCAAGTATTAGAAATAAAAAATGATAATGATATAAATATTTTATTTTAATCTTAAATAGATTAAAATATAACAATATTTTAAGATTTAGTAATAATAATTATTACTAAATCTTATATACAAAACTAAATATTTTCAATTTTTAAATTGTGATAAATATGAACCACCTTGTGTAGTAAGATTTATATTTTCATTAATTGTTATATTTCCATCTGGAACATTTTTACAAGAAAACTCACTTATATCAAGAGACTTATGTTTATTTACAATATCAGTACCATATTGTTGTAATTTCTGTCTGAAATCAAAACTTGTAGTAGCATTTAACTGTTGTTTTAAATCAAGAGTTAATTGTCTTGAACTATTAAAATTAGTTTTAACACCTCGTCCATCATTCATAATTGATGGACATCCATTAGAAACACCATATACATTATTTAAATTACTCATATATTTTATATTAGATTTTTTTATACTTTTAATATATCATTTACTAATTCTAACTTTATTATTTTTTTAATAAATTTTCACATTAAATTAATATATTCTCCTCATGTGATTTTTTTATACTTTTAATATATCATTTACTAATTCTAACTTTATTATTTTTTTAATAAATTTTCACATTAAATTAATATATTCTCCTCATGTGATTTTTTTATACTTTTAATATATCATTTGCTAATTCTAACTTTATTTTTTTTTTTAATGAATTTTCACGATAAATTGATATATTTTTCCCTCTTGCAATTTCTTGTAATTCTTGTAATTTATTATTTTTTAATAATTCTGATAATTCATTTTGAGTTTCAATACTCACACTTTCTAATACTGAAGTATCATGATCATCTTCATTATCATTACTATATATTTGTATATCTTCTGTTTTATCATTTGAATAAATTTCTGAATATTGACTAGTATTATCTTGTTTTGATTGTATTTCAATATGTTTTTTTTCATCCATTATTTGTTCATTATCATATTTAATATTTGGATCATTACATTCTTCACTATATTCAATATCATCTTCATTTTGTTCTTCATTTTGTTCTCCATTATATTCTTCATTATGTTCTTCATTTTGTTCTCCATTATATTCTTCATCTTGTTCTTCATCTTGTTCTTCATCTTGTTCTTCATCTTGTTCTTCATCTTGTTCTTCATCTTGTTCTTCATTATATTCTTCATCTTGTTCTTCATTCTGAAATTCTTCTAAATCAGGTAGTGGTAATTGTATAACTTCTTGGTAAATATTACGATTTAATACAATATTATTAACTTTTTTTTCTAATAATTCAATTTTTCGGTAGAGAAAGTAAATAAGTAAAGTTAAAATTATTATTAAAATAAACTTGTAATCAAATATTTTCATATATAATATATATTTATAATTGTTTATATAAATATAACGAAGAAAATATTTCTCAAAATAATTAATGTTTGATAAATATTTATTAAATATATTTTTAATATTATTTGAATTTTTTTTTTTAGATTCGTTAAAATCAGTATTTAAACAACCAAATGAAATTAAACTTGATAAAGTATATACTTTGTTATATACTTATATAATTACAACTTTTATTTACAATAAATTACAAACAAAAAATAATATATTAAATATGAATATAAGTTTTTTAATAAATATTATTATATATAATTTGATATCATCAATTGTATTAAATACTAATAATTTTAATTATCATTTTTTAAAAATAAATTTTTTTATTTTAATTTCAATAAATATATTTTATTTAATTTATAAAAAATTAAATATTAAAAATAAATATGTTAATTGGTTATATAGTGTAATAAATAATATTATTAATTATATTTATATTGATTATGCTATTGATACAAAATTTGATTTTTCACGAATTGATATTATTATTTATATAATATTTAGAATAATAATTAATGGCATGAGTCTTTTTATAAGAAGTAAATTCTAATTTATCTTAATGTCATATATAATATCACAAGGAATAAAAACAAAAAATGATAATTATTTTATTAATAATTATAAAAAACATAGTATTTATTCAACAGAATTTAAGCAAAAAAAAATATCAAAAGTTTTTGATTATTCTCAAGATATTAATATAAATATTGAGAATAATGGTGATTTATTACATAGATGTTTTATACAAATTGAAGTACCAATATTAAATTTTACAGACAGTATTATAAATAATAATGATTATAATATTTTTAAAACAAATAAATTAAATAATATTCAAATAGATATAGATTATTGGACTGAAGAATATGAAAATTTTTATAATTATGGAAATATACAAATAATTGTATATAATAATATTTTACCATTACTAAATTTAAATAATTTAACTCTTGATTTATTAAAATCAAAATTAAATATTATTATTAATGATTATTCAAATAATATGGCAGAATATAAATTATTAGTAGATACGAATTTATTTGATCAAATTGATATAATTGAATATATTATAAATTTAACAACAATTAAAAGTATTATAAATTTAAAAACAACAATAACAAAAATGTATAAAAATATTGTAAATAATTTACAATATTATTATTCAAATAAAATATATCAACAAAATAAATATAATAAAGTAAAAGAAGGAAAACTATTTTTTAAATGGATAAATAATTTAGGTCATAATTATATTAATAATTTTGAATTAAATATTGATGGTATAATTTATGATAATTATAGTAATAATTATATTAATATTTATAATCCATGTATTAATATTAATAATAAATCAAATTATAATAAATTAATTGGTGCTAATTCAGAAATATATCAACAAAAAGAAAATGCAAATTATATTTATATTCCATTATTATTTTGGTTTTGTCAAGATATTTCAAAATCACTTCCATTAATTGGTTTACATAATAGTAAATTACAAATTAATTGTTCTATTAATAATATTCATAATTTATTATATTTTCAAGACTGGGAACAATATTATAATGATATTTTAACTATTGAAATATTAAGAAAAGATCATAATATTAATGATGATAATAATACAATTATTCCTTATGATTTAGATTATAATAAAGTTGAATTAATTTTACCAGAAAATATTTATAAATATTATTGTAAAAGAATTGACAAAAAAGTATTAGATGTTAAATTTAAAAATATTAACAGTGATTCTATTTTAAATAATTATGGATCAGAAGATATAAATGGTAAATATCTTAGTTTTGATGATTTTATCTATTTAATGAATAATTTAAAAATAGATACATTATTACCAAAAAATACAAAAATATTAATTGGAAATTATCATTATTTTATTGATTATAATTATTTATATAATCTTGTACCTAAACCAAATATATTTTTTATAGGTGAATATTGTTATATTGATGATGTTGAAAAACAAGAATTAGCAACAAAAACACAAGAATATTTAGTTGAAGTACATAATGAAATAGAATTAGATATTAATAATAATAGTTTATATGATACATTAAATGAATTTAATGGATTAGTAAAAGAAATATATTATTTTTCACAAACTAAATTAAATTTAAATGGTATTTCGCAATATGGACAATCACAATTAAATAATTATATTAATAATTATATTGATAGTATTAAATTTAAACTTGGAAATGAATATGATATATTTGAACATGATTATTTAGAACCATATTACTTATTATCATCAGAATTACCAAATGGTGTAAAATATACAACATTTTCTTTAGAACCAAGTAATATATTACAGCCATCAGGAACACTTAATATGACAAGTATTAAAGGTCGAAATATTGAAATTATTATAAAAGATAATTATAAAGATTACTATTATTCAAAAAATAATAGTAATAATCTTGGAAGTTTATTTACCATAATATATACAAAATATAATAAATTTGTTGTTGAAAAAGGTAAAGGTAAATTAATATTTTATTAAATAATATAAGTAATAAATATTAATTATTTAATATCTATATTAAAAATCAATATTTATATCATTTTCATTTTCATTTTTATTTATTTTAATATAAACAATTTGTGGATTTACAATATTATATAATTCTTTTTGTTGAGAATTATATAATTTTAAATTATCTAATAATGTTACTAATAAATTATTTATTTTAATAAATAATTTTTCTGTATATTTAATTCTACCCATAAAACTTATTTCAAAAAAATCATCATATGATATTAATTCAATATTATTATTTATAAAAAAATTAATACCAAACATTTTATATATACATTTTAATCTCTTGAATAATTCCATTGTGTAGTCATTTTGAATCTTCTCACTATCATCTAATGCTATTTTTAATTTATTATGAAAATATAAATTACCAATACTACAATCAAAATGTGCTTTAAATATATCAATTATAATTTCTAAATTTATTATTTGTTCATTTATATCTAAAATAGATAATATTTTATTATATTTTATATTCTTAATTTTTTCCATTATTTTTAATTTATTACTTATTATTTTATTTAATTTTAATATTATTTTTATACTCTCTTTATTATTTATATTTATTATATTTAAGATATTATTTTTCATAAATATCTTAAAATGATATTTCATAAAAAATCTTATTATATAATATAATTCATCATCTTTATATTTTTTTGAATATAAAGAAAGTAATAATATTGGTTTTTTGCAATTTATAATACATTTTTCTATTTCATTATAATTCATTAATATTAATATTATATTTTATTTTTTTATCTTTAAATCTTTCATTGTAATTTAACTAATAAAAATATTATTAACGTTTTTTCTTCTTCTTTTTTTTTTTATTTTTTACAAATAAAGGATTTAACATATTACAATTATTACATTTTGAGCCTTTATATATTTCATTACATTTTATACAATTATATAAATTACTTATTACTATTTCTGGTTTTTTTTTAATTATTCTTTTTTTCGGTTTATCATCTTCTAAAAATGCTAATACATCATTACATTTTAAACAATAATATGTATTATTTTTAAAAATATAATTATCATCTTTATTAATTTTATCATCACAAATAGAACAATTCATAGTATTATATATAGTTTTTGCCTTATATAATTTTAATAACCAATATAATATAATTGGTTTAGTGTTAATTCTTTTAAAATAGTTTCAAATAATTCTACATCACATTCATTTTTAAGAATAGATCTATTAATTAATTTATAAACATTCGAATTATAAGAAATAATATAATCTTTATCATTAATATTATTATTAGATAACTTATAATTTTCAAAATGATATTTCTTTTTTGCTAATTGACAAAAAGAAAGTCTATTTAATGAAGTATAATTATCTAAGTAAGATTGAATCAATTGTTTTTTTTCGAAAGATGGCATCATTATAATTTATAAATTATAATGATTATTATATATAATTTTCAATTTTTATAAGGTTTGTTAATTATTGTATCTTTGGCACAATAAACAACATCCTTATTAATTTTACGAGTGTATTATATGAAGTAGTTCTTTCATAGAATATAACAATCAGTTTCACATTAGTGAATTTTTTATAAAGTTAATAGGGTAAATAATTATTTAATAAAGTTAATAGGGTCCTACCCAATGCAGATAAATTAGATCGATCAGGTGATGATTTTTTTTTATTAGTATTATATATTCTATTAAGTATAAAAAACATCAATGATGTAGATAAAAATACAGAAGAAAATCCTTTTTGGGCGAATCCATTAATTTTGTTGAATGATATTTCAATGAAAGCAGATTTTGTTGAAAATATAAAACGAAAACAATATAAAGTATTGCAAGCAACCGAACATTCATACCAAATCAATACAGCAAAATATAAATTTCATAAATTTCACCAAAAACGTATAAATTTTAATTTATCATTGATATTATTACTTAATTTTGCATTAAATGATGAGAATAAAGATTACACATTAGATACTCTTATAAATCCATACCAAATTATTATTTCCACAACAAGATCTTTTACTGAGAATTTTCAAAATGATGAGAATTTTTCAAAGGAATGGATTTTGGAACCTCGATTTACCAACAATATTGCATTAATACAGAAATATGCAATAAAAAAAATGTGATTCAAGAACAAGGAAGTAGTATTATTCCATTTTATTGGTAATTTATATTATTATATACTTTTTATTATAATTATTAATTATATTTCAATTTAGTTAAATATATAATTAATTGTTTCATTATTTGTACCAGTTATATTTCTACATGTAATAACGATATAATCAGATTTATAAGAATCAATATTAATACCAGCAGTAAATAATTATTTTTATTACCACATATAAAAACAATTTTATAATATATTAAATATTTTCTTTAATTCAATTACTAATAACCAATCTTTTTTAACCATTTTATCACGATAATCTTTTTTTAATATATCAATACTTTCCCGTGTTATATTTGAATATAATATATCTTTATAATCAAAATGTCTATTATATAATAAACCATTTGGGTTATCCATTCTAATACATATTTCATCATTTTGTTTACCATATTCTACATCTTCATTATTTTTCTGCATACTTATAATAGAACCTAATTGTGGTTCTTTTTCAGATAATTCTTTATTTAATCTTAATAGTGTACCTTTTAATATCTGACCTTCTTCAATTCTTGCACCAAACATTAAATGTTGATTACCACCTTTCATAAAAATATGTTTTTTTATAATTCTTAATTTACAGGGATATACCGCATCACCTTTAATAATTTGATCATATTGCCTTTCTTTTATAACATTATTTTTATATTCATCATATGTTTCTTTTAAATGATATATAACAGGTTCTTTAATAAAATATAAATTTAGTGATTTACAATAATTATATAATTCTGAATATTGATGAGATGATAATTCACCAAAATATAATATACATCTATATTCTTTTTCTGTTATATTTTCAAATTTATTTAAATTTTTACGAATACTATTTTTATTTATATTTCCAATATCAACATTACATATATTTTCATCTTTAAAAATATTATATAATCCATCTAACATTGGAAGAGTTGGTGCAATTAACAATATACCTTTATTATTTAATTTATATGAATTTAATAAAGTATCATATTCTTTTTGTAATTCTATAATATTTGTTGTAATTGGAAATAATTGTGTACCACAATAACATTGTCTACAATTTGCTGCAATAATTGTAACATTATTTGATGCTTTTGCTTCTTTTACCCTATTTTTACCAATAATTAGATTTCTAATTTTAATTTCTTGTGGTCCTTTTATTGATAAAATTATATATTTTTCTCCAATTTTAATATTTCCATTTTTAATAATAACATCAATAACCCATCCCATTTTTGTATCATTATAACTTTTCATAATTATAATATCGCTTTTATTTTCATCATAAATCATTTTTGAATTCATCCATTCTTGTGATATATATACTAATAAACATAATAAATCAGACAATCCAGAATTTGTTTTATTTGAAATAGGAACTATACTATATATTTTTGTAGGTTTTTTATTTTTAAAATATAATTCTGATTTAATATTAACTTCTTCTAAATCATATTTAATACTATGAATATATCCATTTATACTTTTAAGTACATATGAATCTTGTTTTACAAATTCATCATTTAAACTACTCATATTATAACTTTTATAACCATCTATCATATCTAATTTTGTAGCTACAATAATAAATGGAATTTTATATTCTTGTAATATTTTTATACTTTCAACTGTTTGTGGTTTAACACCAGATATAATATCAATAACAACTATTGCAATATCACATAAATTAGATCCAAAATTTCTTAATTTATTAAATACTTTATGACCAGGTGTATCAATTAATAATATACCTGGTATTTTAGGTTCAATTTTATATTTATTTGTAATTTTGTGTGTTAATTGTGAAATAGTATCAATATTAACAAAATATGATTTAATATCTTGTGTTATTCCACCATTTTCTTTTTCAGCAATATTAGTATGACGTAATACGTCCATTAATGATGTTTTTCCAGCATCAACATGTCCGAAAATTGTACAAATAGGCGACTTCAACATTATATATAATAAATAATATTTCTTTTTAATCCTTAATATTATATGTATTAATAATAATATTTATACTTATTTCTTTTTAATCTTTAATATTATATGTATTAATAAAAATAAGTATAAATATTATCTGGTGTAATACAAATATCAAGTTTTATATCATTATGATCTGTAAATTCATCAATTTGATCAAAATGACATATACCAATAATATTAGAATAATTAAACTTTGATAAAAATAAATCATGTATTTCAAAATATCCATTTTTATCAAAAAAATGAACATATAATAATAATATATCAATATTTTTATCATTACATAAATTTAAATTATTTGTTGTTAATTGTATATTATGCCAAACTAAATTAGTTTCATTATTAAAACTAAATAAACCTAAACATTTTTTATTAATATATAAAGAAGTAGTAATAATTATATGTGGATATTTTTTAAATATTTCAATAACTAATTTTTGAAAATATAAATTTTTACTATTTGAAATATATATTATTTTAACATTTTCATTTAATATTATATTTATAATATAATTAATAAATTTTGTATTATTATCTAAATAATTTTGTATACTTAAATTATTCAAATAATAATCATTAAAAATTTGCATTAATTCATTTGTTAACATTATAAATTAATGTTAAAATAAAAAATTATATTTAAATTATATATTAAAAAATTAATCTAAGTAATCTAGTTACAGTGAAGACATTATTTATTAATTTAAAAATTGATTGTCTATATTATTATGAAAAAATTATACTTCAAAATACACTTGGTAAAAGTTAACAAATCTTATTAACTTTATAAAATAAATATTTGATTTATTTTATAAAATTGATTTGAATAAAAACTTGTTTTGGTAGGATAAAAATTGATTATTAATAATTAAATAAAGAGTAACTAATAAATTAATGGGAGTACCTGGATTCTTTTTATGGCTTATTAAAAATTATAAACAAGAAAATTTTGTATACAAAAAAGCATCTATTACTAAAGATGATTTTTTATATAATGAAATTAATAATATTGATTATTTTTTAATTGATACAAACTGTATGTTACATCCAGTTTGTTTCAAAATATTAGCAGAAAATGAAAAAATTAATGATATGGATAAATTACAACATAAAATGTATAATGCATGTATTCAATATCTTGAAAAAATTATTGAAATTGCAGATCCAAAAAAAGGTGTTTATATTGCAATTGATGGTGTTGCACCTGTTGCAAAAATTAAACAACAGCGTTCACGTAGATTTAAGAGTGTGTATGATAGACAACTATATAATAATATAAGAAAAAAATATAATAAAAAAGAACCATTTTTTTGGAATAATAGTGCAATCACACCTGGAACACAATTTATGAGAGAACTTGATTTGAAAATAAAAGAATGGGCAGAAAAATATTCAAAAAAATTAAAATTAGAAATTTTATATTCAAGTTGTAACACACCATCTGAAGGTGAACATAAATTATTACAATATATTTATAAAAATACTGATAAACAATATAAATATTTATTATATGGTCTTGATGCAGATTTAATCTTTTTATCACTAGCAACAAATCAAGATAGTTTATATTTATTAAGAGAAGCGAATCAAATGAAAAAAAAAGATCATGGTTTTAATTATGTTTCAATTGATATTATGAAAAATAGTATTTATCATTCTTGTCAAAATATATTAAAAAAAAAAGAATTTAATATTGAAATTAATAAAAATTCTATTATTAATGATTTTATTTTTATTTGTTATCTTATGGGAAATGATTTTTTACCACATTTACCAAGTTTAGATATTTATGAAGGTGGGATTGATTTTTTACTTGATACATATATTGAAATTTTTACAGATCATAATGAATATATTATTAATAATAATAATAATAAACCAATTATTAATATGAAAATGTTTAATGATTTAATTATGGAATTAAGTTTATGTGAAACTCAAATTTTAGCAGAAAATTATAATAAAAAAAAAAAAAAAGTATTTAGATGTCAATCTGATGATCCATATGAAAAAGAATTACATAAAATTGAAAATTTACAATTTAAAATTAAAGATACTATTCAATTAGGAAATGGAAATTATGATGAATATAGAGAAAGATATTATAAATATCATTTCAATGTTGATAAAGATGAGATTGAAGAATTTGCAAAAAAAATGGTATATCATTATATGAGGGGTTTAAAGTGGGTTACACTATATTATTTTGACACTTGTCCTTCATGGCAATGGTATTATCCATACGATTATCCACCATTTTTAAATGATATTTATAAATATAAAGTTAATTTTGATGATATTGAATTTGAATTATCTCAACCATTATGTCCATTTGAACAATTATTATGTGTATTACCAAAACAGTCTTCATATTTATTGCCTAAATGTTTACAGAAAATTATGCTTAATATTAATTCAAGTTTATCTCATTTATATCCATCAACATTTGAAATTGATCTTATTAATAAAAAAAAGTTTTGGATGGGATGTGTAAAATTACCACAATTAGAAATTAGTAACGTTAATTTTATGTTTAATAAATATAAACATAAATTAAATTATATTGAAAATGATATGAATAAAGTAAAAAATATTTATATTTATTAATTATTTAATTATAAAAATATATAAAAAATATATATAAAAAAAACACATTTCATTTAAATATATAAAATTATTTATAAATATAATATTATGGACAATGAGGTAAAAAAATATAATAAAATACCATATAGATTATCTGTTATTGAAGATATTACTAAAAATAATAATATAGATATTATGATGATATTAGATGATATATCATCTAATACTAATACAGATATTCGTACATTATTACCTAAAAAATATTTAGATTTTAATAAAGTTATAAGTACTTTAGGTGGGAAATTACTATATATTAAAAGTGGTTCAACTGGACATACTTTTAAAGGTGTATATCCACCTGAACAATCACATATGGTAAATTATGCTGTAAAAATTGTAGCATATCCAAGAACAGAATGTTATGGTGATATGTTTAATATAAAAAGACCTGAAAATGTAGAATTATTAATGATATCATTATTAAGTTATTTTGTAAAAAAATGTCAAACACCACATATAGTTTTACCTATAACAACATTTAATACAAGTATAAAAACATTTATTCATTTACCAAAAAATAAATTAGTAAATAATAAAAAGTTTGATCAATTTGTAAAAAAATATAAAAAAGGAGAATATTATGATAATGTATCAGTATTAATTTCAGAATGGGCAAATGGTGGAGATTTATTAGATTATATAAAACATAATTATCAAACATTTAAAACAAAACATTGGAGAAGTATATTTTTCCAATTTTTATCAGTAATGGCGATAATACAAAATAAATATCCAATGTTTAGACATAATGATTTAAAAGCAAATAATTTACTTGTTCAAAAAATCCCAATTAATAAAGATAATAATAAAGTATTATATAAAATAAATGGACAACAATATGTAGTCCCAAGTATTGGTATTCAAATAAAGTTATGGGATTTTGATTTTGCATGTATACCTGGAATTATTGATAATAGTAAAGTTAATGCAAAATGGACAAGTAAGATAAATATAGATCCTGTGCAAAATAGATATTATGATATACATTATTTTTTTAATACATTAACAAAAAAAGGTTTTTTTCCTGAATTTTGGCATAGTGATAAGGTATCAGAAAAAATAAGAAATTTTGTAAAAAGAATTGTTCCAGATAAATATAAAAGTGGTAAAAATATAAGTGAACGTGGTCGTATATTAGTTAATGATGAATATTTAACAGCTGATGAAATAATAAAAAATGACCCATTATTTAAATGTATGAGATTATAAATCAAGATTATTAATCATATATTCTGTACTATTATTTTCAGTACTAACTAAATAAATATTTTTTCAATAATTAGTGATTTATCAATTTCAATATTATGAATTAATTCAAAATGACC